>ERZ791785.1186-NODE-1186-length-14192-cov-3.110490_pt1 | contig 14192 bp, 6 predicted proteins | sample MGYA00509947_ERZ791785 | MGnify/ENA primary metagenome ERZ791785 (study PRJEB30046, sample SAMN00791982) | human gut metagenome | study: EMG produced TPA metagenomics assembly of the A metagenome-wide association study of gut microbiota in type 2...
TAACGCATACGCGGAGAAGACGCTTGTGACGCCCGGATCGAAACCAGTTCCTAAGAGTGCCATAAGTCCAGCCTCTTTGAATTTCTCCTGATATGCCCACTGCCAGGAATAATCGAAGTATGCGGTGAAGCCCTCTTCCTTGCAGCGTTTCTCATAGATCGCGCGCCATGTCGGATCGTCGGTGTCCTCCGGCTCGTAGTTTGCGGTATCGATATAGTTCACGCCGGCCTTTAAGCATGCGTCCATGATCGTCAGGTCCTGATACGGGAGTGCAACGTTTAACACTGCATCCGGCTTGTAGCTTTCCATTAAAGCAACCAGCTCGTCCACGTTGTCAGCATCCACTTTCGCGGTCGTGATCTTCGTCTTTGTCGTTCCCTGAAGTTTCTCCTTTAAGGCATCGCACTTGGATACGGTACGGCTTGCGATCATGATTTCTGTGAATACATCACTGTTCTGACAGCACTTGTGGATCGCTACGGACGCAACACCTCCGCAGCCGATGATCATTAATCTGCTCATGTTTATTTTTCCTCCTCTTTTAAAAGATCCTCAACATACTTCGGCAGCATGAACGCTCCCATGTGAAGATGTGTCGTGTAATACCAGGTTTCGATATTTAATGCATCCCATTCCCGGGGCTTGAAATCCTTGATGGGATGATATTTCTTTGAAGCGAAGCCGAAGAGCCAGTATCCGGACGGACAGGTTGGAATATGCGCCTGATACACACGGCTGATCGGGAAGGAGCGGAATGCCTTTCGGTGCATGCTGCGGCAGGCCAGCTCGTCCTCATCGTAGAATGGGCTTCCGTGCTGGTAGACCATGATTCCATCTTCCTTTAAGGCGCTGTAGCAGCTACCGTAGAATTCCTTCGTGAACAGTCCCTCAGTGTGGCCGAAGGGGTCTGTGGAATCGTTGATGATAAGGTCATACTTTGCCTTCTTGTTTCTTAAAAATCTCAGACCGTCATCATAGTGGACCTCGACACGCGGATCATCTAAGGCACAGGCTACCTCCGGGAAAAATTTTCTTGAAACCTCCACAAACATCTCATCCGTCTCCACGACATCGATATGTTCCACGCAGTCATACTGCAAAAGTTCTTTCGCGACACCGCCGTCGCCGCCGCCGATGATCAGTACGTCCTTCACACACGGATGGACCGCCATCGGCACATGGGTCACCATCTCGTCATAAATAAACTCGTCCTTCTCGGAGAATACGATCTCCCCGTCCAGAGAGATAAATTTTCCAAATTCCTCGGAATCGAACACATCGATCCGCTGATATTCACTCTCCCCGGAAAACAGCTGCTTTTCAATCTTGATGGACAGCTTTACGTTTCCGGTGTGCAGTTCTGAAAACCAGAATTCCATATCTCGTGACTCCTTGTATCGTATTGGCCAAAGCCTATATGTTTGCCAGCACCATCAGATGATCCACTGCCGGATCTTCTGTTCCCTGCATGGAACATCCCTTTTTCTTCGCATACAGGATATACTGGACCACGTCGTCCGTGATCATCTCACCCGGCGCCAGAATCGGGATTCCCGGCGGATAACACATCACAAACTCCGCACAGACTCTTCCTGAAGACGCTTCCACCGGAACAGAGACCTTCTCGGAGTAGAACGCTTTCTGCGGAGACATAACAACCTTTGGAGAAATGTACTCGCCAGAGAGCAGTCCTGAGCTATCTTTTTTGTAGAGACGCTCGATATCATCCAGAGCACCAACAAGGCGCTCGATGTCCTGGATACGATCTCCGATGGAGATGTAAGCAAGAATGTTGCTGATATCTCCGAACTCGATCTGGATATCATACTCGTCGCGCAGAAGATCATAGACCTCGATTCCCGCAAGTCCGATGTCTCTTGTATACACGGAAAGCTTCGTCACATCGTAATCGAAGATGCTGTCCCCGTTCACCAGTTCCTTTCCGTAAGCATAGTAGCCGCCGATGGAGTTGATCTCCCGTCTCGCGTACTCTGCCATCTCAACGACCTTCGCGAAGGATTCCTCACCGCGGAGAGCCAGATTTCGTCTTGAAATATCAAGGCTGGAAAGGAGCAGATAGGAGGCGCTTGTGGTCTGGGTCAGGTTGATGATCTGGCGCACATAATCGGTATTCACTCCCTTATTTAAAAGAAGAAGCGAGCTCTGTGTCAGGCTTCCGCCGGACTTGTGCATGGATACTGCCGCCATATCAGCTCCCGCTGCCATTGCGGAGATCGGAAGATTCTTTCCGAAATACAGATGGGTTCCATGAGCCTCGTCCGCGAGGACCTTCATGTCTCTCGCATGGGCAAGCTGTACGATCGTTTTTATATCAGAGCAGATGCCATAATAGGTCGGGTTGTTGACGAACACCGCAACTGCGTCCGGATTGTCCTCGATGGCCTGTTTTACTTTTTCGACCTGCATTCCCAGTGAAATACCGAGTCTCTGGTTCATCTCCGGATTTACATAGATCGGGATTCCGCCGCAGAGCACCAGAGCGTTGATGACGCTCTTATGTACGTTTCGCGGCAGGATGATCTTATCTCCGGCTTTTACCACCGAGAGGATCATGCTCTGGACCGCCGATGTCGTTCCGCCTACCATCAGATAGGCGCTGGCCGCTCCGAATGCCTCCGCCGCAAGCTCTTCCGCCTCACGGATCACGGAGACCGGATGACAGAGGTTGTCAAGCGGCTTCATCGAGTTTACGTCCAAAGATACACATTTTTCGCCTAAAAGCTGTACCAGTTCCGGATTTCCGCGTCCTCTCTTATGTCCCGGTACATCAAACGGGACAACTCTCTTCTTTTTAAATTCCTCGAGCGCTTCATAGATCGGGGCTTTCTTTTGTCTCTCTCTGTCCATGGTTTTGTTCCTCACGCATTTTATTGATTGCGCATCATCTGAATAATAAAAAAGCAGATGACGCCAAAACCATCATCTGCTCAAAACGATTCTATTCCATTGGGGTCTGGGGCGCGTCACTCCGCTCCCGTCTGCCTCTGAGCTTTATCGTTTTTTCTTCCAAGTCTGCAATCGCAAATATATTGTCCCTGCACTTATTGACCGATTCACAAGATGATGTGTTTTTCAAACACTGATTATAAAGTAATCAACTTATAAATTTGAGCTTTTAACTCAATCAATAATGTGGGCTTAACCCCACGCGGCGCTTGACCCGCCTGTCCGATGGGCTTAACTTCCGTAGTCTGTTCTGCGGGAGTGGTCATTACATACATTTGCATGAAAACGATAAATGTCTCTTCACACTATTTCTATCATACATGAAAAAACATAGAACTGTCAAGTAAAAATTTCCATTTGTCCTATGAGAAGATAAAAGCAGGGATCCATCAACCACAAAAGTTGATGGATCCCTGTGAAACAGGATCACATATGATCATTCTGTACGTTTCCGGTCACCATTGCACCGGTCTTTGGATCCAGATAATAGAGATGTCCATCCTGCGGATCTGTAAACCAGCCGGTCTTCATCGCTCCCTGGGTACCGTCAGAAACCGGGTTCAGATAATACCAGCTTCCATCCGCATCTTTCAGCCAGCCGGTCTTCATCGCTCCCCGCGTACCGTCGGAAACCGGATTCAGATAATACCAGTTTCCGTCTGCGTCTTTCAGCCAGCCGGTCTTCATGGTTCCCTGCGTGCCATCAGATACCGGATTCAGGTAATACCAGTTTCCATCCGCATCTTTAAACCAGCCGGTATCCATGTACCCGTCAGCACCAAAGTGATACCAGAACATGGTTTCCTTGTACGGAAGCTGTTTCCATGCATTGGATACACATCGTCCATCGCTGCCATAGTATCTCCATCTGACTACGCCATTGACATTCTTTGTTTCCCATGCATTTCTGGTCACATTCCAGTCAGTATCTCCGTCGCTGCCGGAACCGGAGCTGCTGTCTCCCTTCTGGCTGCCGGAGTCTGTGCTTTCCAGAACTGCCTGCGCCGTCACACGATGTCCTTCTGCCTGATCCAGCACATCCAGGAGTGCTTCGTTCACAGTTGTATACAACGTGCCGTTGATCTTCCAGCCCTTGAACACAACTCCATCCTTGCTGACTGTCGGAAGCGCTTCATCCATCTGCTCCAGGGTATAGCTCCGCTCTCCGATCTCATTGTCAAACGCAACCGTTCCCTTTCGGCTGTCTGAGAGCAGCTCAAAGGTACTGAAGCCATCCTTGTTGACAAACTCTGCCATTGCACTTCCCTGCGTTTTCTTTACTGTTACCGGATAATAAGCAATTTTTCCGCTATGTAACAGATGCCGGATAAAGAGATCTTCGGTCGGATAATCTGCCGGGAGCGGCAGGGTGATCGTAACCGGGGTTCCAACCTTCTGCGGGATTGCTGTGCCGATCAGAATGGTATTTCTACCGGTTCCTTCCTCCTGCATGGTCTCATTCTTTCTGGCTGTTGTGGCTTTTACATTGTATAATGCAGTGATTTCAAAAGTGATCACATTCACTCCCTGTTTTTCGGTCACACCCTTTACTTCCACCGACATATACGGCTCAACCACCAGTCTTACCTTCTTTTCGGTGGTAACGATTCCTTCCTCCCGAAGTTTTTCCTTCGCTTCCGCTCCGGAAATCGTCTGATCTTCCCCTGTTTTTACGATCACATCCCCGTTTTCCGTTTCCCGGATCAGATCTGCTGTGGCAGTATCCAGTCCGGTAATCTCCGGGGCGTTCTTCTCTAAGAGGTTAGCGATCGCTTTTACTTCCTCCGGTGCATCTGCCGGAACCGGTGCAATCTTCGGCTCTGCCACGGAAATCTCCGGTGCCTGTGCTTTTCCAACAGTAATTTCCCTGGTCACCGTCGTTCCATTGTAGTCACTATCCCCGGCAACCTCAGCCGTCACAAGGACCGTTCCGGCTCCGATGATCTTCGCCTCTGTTTTTCCGTTCACTTCTGATAGCTCCAGAACTCCATTTCCGTCAGGAACGGAGAATTTCACAGCTCCGGTTCCCTTCTGTCCGGTAAGTTCCAGTTCGAATGGATCATCTCCGTAGAGTTTCCCGTCTACTTCTTTGATCTGAATCTGATCCTCATCTACTTTTCCGACCTCGAAGCTGCAGCTTACCGGTGCAGGCTTATTGTAATTCTGCTGCTCTGCGCCGTCAGCCGGAAGCACATAATCTGCCGAAATTTCATGCGTACCAGCAGAAGGCCCCGAATATTCCATGGATGCGGTTCCATTGGTCAATGTGATCGGCGTCTGATTGAGCGGCTGTCCGTTTTCATAAAATATTACCGTTCCGGCCAGCACATCCTGATAAGCTCCCTTCGCTTCCAGAGTCAGAACATAAGTATCTTCCACATTTCCAAGAGCTGCCAGGAGGCTCTGCATCAGACCTGTTTTCTTTCCGGCTTTCAGATTCAGGGAAATGCTTCCCTTCTGAACGGTGATCGGTCTGGAATTATTACCTGCCGTGTAATTGGTGCCACTTGCCACACTTATCGTTACCGTTGCCGTACCTGCGCCATGGATCGTTGCCCGGCCATCTGCATCAACCGTCAGTACATTCGCAGAGTCGCTTGTCTTGGTCACCGCTCCGTCTCCAACGGTGGTAACTCCAGTCAATGGAAAATCAGGATCGCCATATGTTTTCGTTCCCGGCCACTCTGCATCATTGATCGTGATCGAAGATGCTGCTTTTTCGATCGTTGCGGTTGCACTGGAAGGAATGTTGACCTGGTAGTTATCCGGATCGGCTGTTGCTCCGCCACCACTCGCTGCTGCTCCTGTTATCACTGCCTTCGAGGCATCGATCACAACCTCTTTATTGGTTCCGGCATTTGCATTCTTAAAAGCGGCTGTTAAGCCTGTGATCTGCAGTTTTTCATTTCCGGCAGCTGTATTCACACCAGTGTCTATCATGAGTGGTTGCTGTACGGTTGCTGTTGTCGTGCCATTATAGGTCTTATCTTCTACCGCAACTGATGATAATTGCAGTTGGTACTTAGAAATTTCCGGTACCACGGAATCTGTTAATGTCCTATCGTATGAAGCACTTGAATCTGTCGGTGTAAATTTCACGGTATAAGCCTTGTTATCTTTTACATTCGGATAAATATCAGATGCTGGACTACTATTTTCCGGTTTCCAGCTCCAGGTTCCGGCTACCGGTTGATTTGCACCATTATACACACCATAACCAGAAGCCAGCGAAACCGGAATCTGAGCAAGTGATGCCCCATAAGTACCCTTAGCATCCCACTTTTGTGTTCCGTTTCCTACAATTCTCAGTGTATCCTTGGTAGACACATGAAGCGGTTCCGTTATCTCAGAAGCAAATGCATCCTCTTTCGCCTTTATTCTACAGGTCACCTGATATCCATGTACCGGATATAATCCCTGAATTTCCGTACCGTCAATCCATGTAAATGCTCCGTCTGAATCTACATCACGGTATCCATACTCAATGTCATTTTCAGGATTCGTTCTGTTTATGGTAATCGTCGTACCGGTCGCGGTTATCTCACCCTCAGATATCGCAGCCGGCGTTGTCGGCCTTTCAGGAATCATCATGCTTGCAACTTTTCCGGCAAATTTCTTATCTGTGTTGCTTGCAGCATACCGATAATAAACCGTACTCTCATGATCGGAAGAAATGATGTCTGTAATCGAAATTCCTGATTCACTGCCCATTTTTGCAGATGTCCAGCTTGGAAAGGTATTGGCTCCGTTTACAATCACATACTGTAAAGATGAGGAAATTGTGATTTCTTCCTCCCGATAATCAATATTCGGCTTGTTCGATTCTTCCGGAATCGCCTGTCTTTGCAAATCCGCCACCAAAACCGCTTCACTGGCTGACATGGACGAGGATGCTTTCTTGCGAATATAGAATGGTACAGACCCACCATTTTCACGAATGTTATCCAGCAGCCCTGTCAGACGAACCTTAGCACCCTGTCTTATAGTTGTCCATGACTGTGCATCCTTAGAAGCAGCATACTCCAGCTCGCAGGAAGCTTTATTCTCTAAAGTCTCCTGTTCGTAATTGATAGAAACATCAGCAGCAGTAGGTGCCTCCTGCCGCATTTTTTCTGTCCGGAAATTTACATAGGTTACATCAAGAGATAATTTACCATCCTTTTTAATCATCATTCTGACATGATATTCTGTGTCCGGAGCTAAATTCTGAATAGTATACTCATAGTTTCCGGAAGAACTTTCCATAAGTGACGTTCCCTTCGAGAACATATCCTCTAATGTCCCCTCATCCTCGCCGGAGGTTAATAAAAACTTAACCTCTGCTCCGGGAGTTCCTGTTGCCTTAAGTGTAGCAGTCGCTTTTTTGTCAGAAATCGTCTTAATATCCGTGACAGCTGCGGAAGTGATACTTGCCGACTTATTATTAGAATATGTCTGAGTAGCTTGATCATAATATACCGTCTTACTGTACTTGCGGAAATGCGGGTAATCCTCCGTTCCGATCACCTGTCCCCACGTACCATCTGATCGATCACCGTTTAATTTATAGGCAATTTCTCCGGATTTCAGTTTTTTCAGTTTTTCTTCGTTATCTAGAGTAGTAATACCCGGAGAACTATAATCACTCTTTGTTGTCTCATAACAGTTCGTAAAAGTAGCCCTATTATCATTCGGGTACTTATTTCCTTCCAGTTTTCCTGATACAGCCAAGCAATTAGTCACCGTTCCGTCTGAACAACTATCTGAAAAATCTGTTCCTACTACAAAACAATTCTGAATGTTGATAGCATAAGCGTTACGACACAACCCGCAAGTCCAATTACCTTCCAACACCAGCCCTATATTTTGTACACTCCCATGTCTAATCCATGCCACCAGTCCCCACTTAAAACTTGTACCGTCATTAGCAGGTCGCAGTCCGGAAATTACATGGTAATTTCCCTCAATAGTCCCCCTGAAAGACTTACCATCAGCTATGGCTCCAATGCTTATCCAGGCATATCCGTCCGGGATCTCAATATCCTTCATCAGCTTCAGATTGCTCTTATTAGGGATTTCACCATCATTAAACTGCTTTGCAAACCAGAAAAGCTGACCGGCATTATAAATCTCATAATATTCCCCCGACTTGTTTGCCTTCTGATATGCATCACATGCTTCACAAAATCCATCTGCATTATAGTGCTCATGACTACAAAAGGTATCACCATAAAACATCGCAATTTCATTTGGTGTTGTTGTCGAAATCGTCTCACCTGATTTTGTGATCGGATTGCCGTCATTTAAGCCCGGTACCGTCACCGAAATCTCTGTGTTTCCCTCATTTTCCGGCAGATATACCGTCAGATGTCCCGTGTTCGCTTCATCATACGAAATCTGCATGGAAGGAATGACCATAGCTGCACTTTGACCTTCTTGATTGCTCAACGGTTTATCATTCTGCTTGACCGTGATATCGGTTGCCTGTAATATCTGATCGCTCGTGATCGCCGTGGAAACAAATTTTAATCTTGTCTCATAAAGAGGAATTCCGGTCTTCAAAGTGATCGTTGCATTCCCATCATCAACGTCAGCTGCCATCTGATAAACATAGTTTTCTCCAACCGTCACCTTTACCGTTACCGGTGTCCCTGCCGTTAATGGTTTCAGATAATTGGATGCTGTAAGTGTGCCTTGATAACCGCTCACCTTCATCGTTCCGGCGTCCCAGGTAATCTCTCCCACGCTGATTGTCACCGGATAAGAGCTTTCGGTGAATCGTCCATCCGCAATCGTGCCCTGAATGGTATACTTTTTCAGTCCGGGATTTTCACTTTTCGGGAAATAATCGCCGCCATTTAAGTTTACTGTTGCTTCATTACTGATGGAAATGGAGCCCTCCAAGGTACTACCCTCCGGCAGCACATAATCCGGTTTCACTGCGATACCGATCGCATATACTTCATTCTGATATGCAATGGCCGAAACCGTTCCGCCATTGATCGCAATCTCACCATACTTGTATCCGCCTTCTACCGCTTTTGCTCCACCACCGCCACAGCCGATTGCGGCTCCAGGGCGTCTTCCCGCGTTCGTAACATATCCTCCACAGGCTGTCACATTGCCACCATTGATCTCAATCTTATCCACGCAGCCGTACGCTCCACCGCCAATTCCTGCTCCACCGTATACATTTTTAATATCCTTGGGGTAGCTTCCATGTCCGCCCTTGGCATACACAGTTCCGCCGTTGATGACAATGGTACCGATGCCGCCCTCTAAACCGCCGCCAATACCTGCTGCCATCCCGCTGCCATAAGCTTCGATATCGCCTCCGTTGATCTCAATTCTCCCCAAGGAACCCTTTCTCATGCTCGACGCACCAATTCCGGCGCCTACTCCACCGGTTGCATTTAAGCTTCCCTCTCCGCGGATCGTCAGGGTACAGCCTTCCGGCACATCAATAGCCGCACACATATCACCGCCCTTGAGTGTATTTGTTCCCTCCAGAATCAGATTCAGTTTTGCATTATTTACCAGTCGGATCGCCGGTATCCAGTTACTTGCTGTCGTAGCGTTATTGTCGATCGGAATCTGGATATCCAGATCCGAAATCGTGATTGTAGCCTCCACACCATTAACCAGAATAACATGGGTCGTACTGCTTCCCGTGATAGTCGCATCCTTATACTGTTCCAATGTGTTGCTGTTGATGTTGATACCGCCATTCGCAATATCATAAGTACCTGTTGATGCCAGCAAAGCGATTCCGCCGTCCATGCTGACCTCGATCTCCGGAAGTTCCACGCCCGCTGCCAAAATATACTCTCTCGGAAGAACCGGAAGATAATAATAGAAACCACTTTCATCTTCCCGGTTCTCATCCGGCTCCCAAGTAACGCTGATATCCGTCAGCACCGGGATATCTTCTGAGATTTCCTCATCTTCAAACTCATAATCCTCAAGAAAATCCCCGGCATTGCTGTCGGTCGCGATCAGAAACGTACCCTGCTGGTCTTTCTCCTGAACTTCCTGTTTATCTGCTTCCTCCTCATCATTGCTATCCGGCACGTTTTCTGAATTTTCTGTTTCCGGAGTTTCCTCCTCATTCAGATTTTCTTTCTTCGCATTACTGCCGGTAGCAATTCCAAAGTCTTCTTTCTTATCACGGTCGTCTGCTGCCGCTTTCTCATCTTCCGCGCCCTTATCGCGATCCGCATTATTTTTCTGGTGATTCACGTTCTTATATTCCACCACCGAAGCCTCGATCGTCTCCGGGAAATTCAGATAATCCTCAAGGTTTTCTCCGGCATCCGCAGGGATCTGAATATGCGCGACCTCCTCCGGTAATTCCGTAAATCCCGTGATCACTTTCAACTTTTTTGTAGGGACTGCAGCAAACGTTGCAGACGGTATGCATAACTGCATCGCCATCATTGCCGCCAATGCTGCAGATACGATCTGCCTTTTCTTCTTTTTATACCTCATATCCATTTCCTCCTGTTGTCATTATTTTCTATATAGCGTGACGGTTTTGTTCTCTCCGGTAATATTTTTTATTCATACTTTTCCTCCCCACCTGATTCATTACTTCCCCTTTTTCCCTGAAGAAGCCGGGAGACTGCTTCCCCCAGCTGATGCTCTGCAACGGGCTTCACCCAAAAGTCATCTACCCGCAGCCTGCGGCTTTGGGGTTCAAATTCTGCCTGATCGCTGATCCAAAGGAGCGGGACATCCTTGCTGTAGCCTCGTATGCTCATGCAGAAATTCATTCCACGGGCCCCATCCTCCATTATCACCACAGCGTCATAAGGGCCCTCCCGCTGCATGGCATAGACGCAGAATACGCCATTGTCAAAGCGGTCTACTTTGCCAAGCTTCATCAGTAACGCCGTTTCTTTCTCCTTCTGACTATAGCTGCATAGCGCAATTCGCATTTCCATACCTCCGTTTCCTGATGGGCTCCATCGCCTCATATAGCTCCTGATCACTACAATCTATGGAGAGGAATGCCGGGATACGAAGCTGATACGCGATCAGGGCAAAGTTTTCATCATCGCTCCACCAGACAAGCGGTGTTTCCGGTGCCAGCTGCTTTGCCTGAATGGCAGCCTCCAATCCCCTTGCCCCGGTCATGGCGATGACAACCGCATGGTAGCGGCTCCGCCGCAGTGCCTGAGATAGCTGCTTCTCATTCCATAGCTCGTCGATGACAAGCTGTCCGTCCCCAGCAAAAAGGGAGCGCAGCCTGCTCTCAAACCATTCTGCATTCCTTAATTCCGTACAAAGTGCGATTTTCATGCTGAGTCTCCTTTCCTGAAAAGAAAAATAAAAAAACCAGACCTTCTCATCGGAAAGTCTGGTAGTATAATTAGAGTAGCATCTTGTCAAGAGAAATGCAACCGACTTTGTTTAAGACGCAGGTTTCCTGTTTAAGACGCAAGTTTTTTCCTGCGGTTTTATGTTATACTAATATTGGATTATTGTGCAAAGGAGATGGCGCGATGCAGATTGCGATTGTGGATGACAGGGCAGATGACAGAGCAGAACTGTCTGTCTGCCTGGAAAATTATATGAAAAAGCATCAGCTGGACTATACGCTGACAGAATTTGAGGACGGAGAGAATTTTCTGAAAGCTGCCGCCCAGGTCAATTTTCAGCTTGTCTTTATGGACATCTATATGGAGAACATGGATGGAATGGAGGCCGCCAGAAGGCTGCGCCAGAAAAACAGGCTCTGTAAGATCGTTTTTCTGACCATTACAGAAGATTATGCCCGGATGGGGTACAGCCTGTCCGCCAGCTATTATCTGATGAAGCCGCCTTCGCTCCATCAGGCAGATTTTGAAGAAGCGATGGAGCTGTGCCAGCTAAAACCGCCCTATGAAGTGATGACACTTTCGGTTATGGCTGACCGTCAAAAGCTGGAACTTCCCACAGAGAAGATTCTATACATAGATTATCAAAACCGTACGACACGGATTCATACGGCGGAACGCGTGATACCGGTAAGCGGAGGCTTTCAGGAGGTTACTGCCGCATTGCAGAAGGACAAACGTTTTTTGCCCTGCTACCGGGGCATTTTAATCAACATGGATTATATCAGCCAGGTCGACAGCCAGACCTTCCGTCTGATAAACGGAGAGGAGCTTCCGATCTCCCTCCGAAACAGAAAACAGCTGCGTGAGGTCTACCGCCGGTATGTTTTCTCCGGAATGGGGGGAATTGTATGCTAATAAAGCGGACACAACAAAAACGATTTCCCGTCTTCTTTCTGGTCTGCTGTCTGACCTGCCTTTTCTGTTTCATCGGCAGCATATCCGCCTTTGCCCTTCAGACTGCCACCCCATCAGATGCCGATAAGATCAGGATCATAAAAATACAAAATGAAGATGAGCTTCTCGCCCTGCCGGAGTTTACCCTGCCCCTTAAAAGCAGCCCCTCCGACGATGACATGGAACCCATTTATCTCTTTGCCCTTAAATACCAAACAGTTTCCGCCACTGTAATTGAAAATAATGAAAGCCGGTCTGAAAGACTTTCCGTCGGCTGGGATTTTTCGGCCATTGACCAGACCACTTTGGGGGATTACACCGCAACCGGCAGGATTGAGCTGCCGGAGGGATATTGCTTTGGCGAAAATGTATTAAAGGAGCTTGTGATTTCCGTCCATGTAGAAAAAACACCTCCTGCTGTCATTATTTCCATAGAACAATGGTATCCTTATACGGACGCTTTTGCACTTCCACAGGGCAGTACAGAAGAAACGCTGAACCATCTGCTTCGTTTTTCCCCGCATCATCTGGAATGCTATACAGAAAACAAAATCAGCTATTCCGCTTTGGTGGAGTGGGATCTTTCCGATATTGATTTCGATACTGTGGGACTGTATCAGGCAAAGGGACGGCTTGCCGCACCTGAAAATACGGAATTTGCGGACGGGATCGTTTTCCCGGAAATATCGATCCCCGTTTCTATACAGGCCCCCGGCAGACCGGATATCAACTGTGTTATAGCTGCCAGAGGAAATCTATGCTTTCCATGGGTCACACCGCCGGGTGATCCGGATAAGATCAACGTATGGCTATCCGAAAACGATGAACCATGGAAACAGCTGGAAGATGGCGTTTATGCAGGGAAGGAAATGCTCTCGATCAAAACGTATCTGCTGACATCGGGTAACAGCTACCGTCTTCAGGTCGATTACGATGGCGGACAGACCGGCATCCTGTCCTTCACTTACTCAGATGAGCTTGTCCTTGAGGGGTATTATAAGGGTGATCGCGATGGAGGGGACGCAAAAGGAAATCCGCCTGGCAGCATCACACAGCCTCCGCCCGAACAGAACATTGATCAGAAGATTGAACAGAACGGGGACGAGAACAAGGATGAGAATCCCGATCGAGAAAACGCTCCAACCGACCGGACAGAGAACGCCTCCTCTATGAAACCGCTCTCTAAAGCAGAGGCGGCTTCAGATCCTGAAGAGCCTTCCTCCTCCGAAATAGCCTTTACCGAATTTTTTGATGATACCACTGACCGGATCTCCGGCACGCGCTTATTGATGATGCTTCAAACGGGAAGACAAAAAGCAAGCTTTTCCAAACAGGGCATCACCATCCGCGTCCCAAGAGCTTCTTTACCAAAGGACATCCAAAATAACGATCAGATTGAGGTCATCATCAAAAAAATCTCTGACCGCAGTTTTTCTTTTTCCTTTTGCATCAACGGAGTTTCCTTTGACTCTCTGCCGGGTGCCTCTGTCATGCTGCCCTATCCGCAAGAAACGGCAGCGGATAGCTTATATCTCTGTGACGAAAGCGGCATAAAAATCCCGGTTTCCGACTATGATGATGCAGCAAAGACCGCTTTCTTTCCGATCGAGCATACCGGAACCTATACCATGGCAGCCTCGAAGGAGCCTGATCCCTCGGCACAGACAGCCACGAAGAATCCTACTTCCCCGGCGCAGACAGCCATGAAAGATCCCGATTCCTCGGCTCCGGCAGACGGGAAAGATCCTGATTCCTCGGCTCTGACCGGCGGGAAGAATACCAATTCCTTGGCTCTGACTGCCGCTAAGGAATATGCTTCCCCGGCTATGACAGATGGGAAGGATCCTGATTCCCCGGCACAGACAGCCGCGAAGGATCTCGAGTCCTCGGCTCCGGAAGACGGAAAAAATCCTGATTCCCCAGCCATGGCAGACAAGATAGATCCCTTTTCCTCGACACAGACAGCCGCAA
>ERZ791785.1191-NODE-1191-length-14116-cov-2.746035_pt1 | contig 14116 bp, 9 predicted proteins | sample MGYA00509947_ERZ791785 | MGnify/ENA primary metagenome ERZ791785 (study PRJEB30046, sample SAMN00791982) | human gut metagenome | study: EMG produced TPA metagenomics assembly of the A metagenome-wide association study of gut microbiota in type 2...
TGTTTTACTAAATCTAAATATTGTTTTATATGTTTACTTTGAATTCCTAAAGCCCTAAAAACCTCAATTCTATATATGTTTTCTATTAATATTTCTAGTTTTTCTTTACCTTTTAATTCTATACATTTTACATTCTCTACATTACCTGTTGATAAATAAAATATAGTATTTAAATCACTATCCTTATTAATAAATTTATCTTCAGCAGGAATAGTATACTTTACTTTATTATCTACAATAATGGTTTCAAATTTTTCCTTTACATATCCTAATTTACTCATGGCATCTTCGCACAGTTTCTGCCTTGGATATCCACTTTTAATTATATATCCATTACATTTTTCAACTACTGATATGTCGTCAGAAATAAGATTATATCCTTTCAACCGTAAAGCCGATGTTAAAGTAGATTTTCCTGCTCCTTTGTTACCCATCAATATTATTCCTTTATTATTTATATTTATACTCCCTCCATGTATTGGTAATTTATCTTTTTCAAGTAATACTATACCTAAACAACTTCCCAATAGATAAAGTTTAATATCATCTAACTTTATATCTCCATAACATTCTATAGTTATGTTTTCTCCATTTTCAATCTTATAAATTCCAATATCCCTAATATTAAACCATATATAGCCTCTTTCATAGTTTCTTACTCTTCCGTTATCAATTTCTTTCTTTATATCATCAGTCATATTACTAAAACTTATATTCACATCTACCTTATTTACTTTATGTGAATCTAATTCTACTAATTCTTCTAATCTTATTTCACTTTTTATTATTAATCCATATATTTTATAATAATATGTATTATGCTTAATATTTATCATATCTATACTCTCCATTATCATATTTAAAAAAGATGTAAATCAAACAGATTTACACCTTTTAAACTATTTGTTTTCTTATGATCCTTGATTACAATTGCACGCATGGTCACAAGGCCAGTTACATCTATCATTTGGATCATAACACTCATGCTTGCATCCTTTACAATCTTCACAGTAATAGCTCCATCCCCATGGAGTCATGCATGCTAAACATGGTAATGCGTACGTAGATACTCCATCTGTTAACATAGGACATCCATTTGTATTAGTACTTTTAACTTCTAAATTCTTTAATTCTGGATTATTCCAATTCTTTTTCATTATTATTCTCTCCTATCTATAAATAATTTTTTATTTAACCCACCCCATACTTCAACTCTGGTAACGCAAAGTAGTTAGTAAGTTTTAATTCCGTTGATCAACCGGTATTTATATTTTACCATAAATTGTAAATAACCGCTCTCCTTTTTGTATCAAAAATTACTATTTTTTTCTACATATATGTTTATTAATTTTTAATCTAATAATTTTTATTCTATTAATTTTTCACAACTTTTGAATATGATTAATTCTTTTATTAAAGTTACCTATATATATCCTTTCAGCCAATATCCTATAAGCTTCAAATATTCACTAATTACAATCAATACACTATTCCCACTTGTCCACCATTTTGATGTGAACTTCTCTTCTGTTGAATGCGCTACCATTACTTCTACTAGCTCATCATCTATTAGTGTTTCTTCTAAAGCTTTTTCCATAGCAAGCTTCGCTCTTCTAGAATGGTATTCTGAAGTTACTACTATCACTGATTTAAAATTATTTTCTTCTATAATCTCTTTAGTTAATTCTGCATTTTCATGTGTTGTGCTTGCTTTATCATCTAGTAATATTTTATTTTCAGGAACACCAAGCTTAAGTGCATGATTTTTCATAAGCTCTGCCATAGTTACATCATCATAGACTACTCCTCCTGAAAGTATAAGGTAGTCTCCTAAGCCTTCTTTTAATAACTCAACTCCTTTTTCTGTTCTTGGTCCATTATCTCCACTAAATACAGCTATTACATCAGCCTTATGCAAATCATCATTTACAATTAAGAAATTCCCTAAGTTTGCTGCAATTATTATTAATAATATTAAAAATGCTATAAGTACACTTAGTATTATTCTCTTTCTTTTTAACTTCATATTTTCTCACCTTTTCTCTTAATAAATCATATAAACCAAAGCTTAATTTATCTTGCTCATTTGCTTAACCCATAATTATAATAATTTCTTCTAATATTAAAAGCTGCGAATAAACGCAGCTCTTATATTTCCATCCATTCAAATAATCTTTCTTTATTCCTATGAACAACAAATTTATTAATAATTAATTTTATTTTCTTAATTAATTCTTTTATAATTTCGCCTATTTCTCTTATATCAAATTTAAAATTGTCCTTAATACTACCTATATCTGTTGCTACTTCATTTATTTCTTCTTCATTGCTAGAAAATATCTCATTTAACAGAGCATTAATATACTTTTTACTATTTATTTTCTTGGTATCTATTTCTTCAGGCACATCAATATTAAATAGTTCATTGCATAATATAAACATAATGTTACTGAATTTTTCAACACCATACATTCTAGCTTTCATTATAAAGCTATCCCAATTTATCTCATTATTTTTTTTATACACAATAAGTGCAAAATCACATAGCTTCCTTAATTCAAAGTTACCACTTCTAATATCATCTGCAATATTTATACATATTAAAATCAGCAAGTCTTCATAATCTAATGAAAGAAGTTCTGAATCTCCTATATTAATCTTAATAGCCTTTTTCCATACGTTTTTCTCATAAATTTTAATGTGATTTGTATAAAGTTCATTATTGTATATATGAAAGAACACATTTACTACTCTGTTATTTTTATTTATAAATCTTATAATATTTTTGTCTTCACTATTTTTTGTAACTCTGTAATTAAGCTCTAATAAAGCATTTTTAATATTATCAATATCATCATTATTAACTAATATTTTTGTCTCTGTAGCCTCTCTCTGTTCAGGAAATCTATATAAATTTCTAACTGCAACTTCTCCGAGCAGTATGAATTTTATATTGTTTTGATTAAACTTTTTGAATATATTAGTAGCATCATAAATAAATTTTGTCTGCTCATTCTTTATCCTATAGATTTTCTTTTTTAAGTAATCTCTCTTTTCCTTAGGTATATATTCATATATATCATTACTGATAAGCCTATGATATAATATTCCATCAACATTATGTTCTTTTCCAAGCTCTAAAATTTTATCATAATCTATATCTTTATCTATACTAGACTGCTCATCCTTAAGTGAATCTGAAAGTATCTTAACAAACTGCCATTGAGTATTGTCCATCTCATCACCTCATATATTAAATTATCTTACTCCCCTGTTATTTATCTAACATCAATTCTAAATTAACAGCTATATATTTTAATAAATGATATCTTGTAAGTATATTGTGAGCCTGCGTCTAGAACATCATTTATTTCTATTTACATATTCAATTTACAATTCTAGTTCTTTTAATAATCTATTTCTTTTGTTTGCAACTGATACTGTCGAAGTTGCCATCTTTACCTTACTGCTGAAGCTATACTCTTTATTTACTATTCCTTCAAATAGATGATGTACCCATGCTATAGGCGCAAATATTTTGTGCTTCTTTGCATAGCTATATTTATCACTCATACTACTAACTGGTGGAAATAAAAGTTTAAAGAATTTCTTTACAATGCTTGATGTTCCATCAGCTGCACCTTTCCCCTGATCAAAAGCAAATTCTGCTGCAAACACTCTTTCCTTATCCTTCTTTCCATGAACTCCACTAGCAAATATATCTTCTATAAGCATTTCTATATATTTATCCTTAAGCTTCTTTTCCTTCTTGATAGCCTCTGGAATCTCCATATCAAACAATCTGTTGCATATAGCAAATATGGCCATAGCAAATCTATATACTCCACATTCCTTAGTCTTTTCTATAAAGCTTGTCCAGTTTATTTTACTGCATTTCTTTTCAACAAGTACTACAAGGTCCGTAAGCTGTCTTACTCCAAATCCACTATATGCAAGATGTACCGCCATATGTGTACAAAGATGAACTGCTAAATCTTCTAATCCTAGTGATAAAGCTTTAACTCCACCAACATTAACTTCCATAACATCATCCCATAGCTTATCTTCAAAAGATTTATCACCTTTGAAGAATCTATCATTTATTAAAGTCCAGTGAACTTCAAATACAGTGCTTCCTTTATAGAAAACTAAATGAGCTCCATGATCATCCTTTTCCTTACTCTTCGTATATCCTAATGAAATCATAAGAGCACTTACCTTATCTAAATCATCTTCATGTACTAATACATCTGCATCACACATAGTTCTTAAATCTGGTATTGGGTAATAATCTCTTACAACCAATCCCTTAAGAACTATTAAAGGTATCCCTGCATTATTAAATTTCTCTAATACTTCAGCAACTTTCTTTATATGAGATGATTGTCCAACACTTGAATAAAAAACTTTCTTTTTAATTGAATTTAAAGTCTCTTTATCCATAACCTTGATTGCATCATCTTTGCTTATGCTTGAATATATAAGAGGTGTAACCTTGTGAGCCTCAGCCTCTTCAATTAAATCATTCCAATTAATCTTTTCATCATTATTAAAAACAACATTTTTCTTACGAACTGCTGCACTTAACATGTCAACTATATTTTTCTGTACATTATCCATCCTATTCCCCCCTGTTATCTAAAAATTCTCCTTTCTATATTGTACCATTTATTCATATTATTTACATTATTTTCAATTAGATATAATCCTATCTAAATCGCTCTACTTCGACAAGGAAAATAATTAGTGACATAAATATATATGAATACCATAATAGATAGGACAATAAATCATTATTATGATAATGTATTTTCAATCATGAATTAATAAAATAGCCATAGGTATAATAAACTCATATACCTATGGCTATTTTTATTTATTTTTGCAAAAATTATTGTTATTAAGAATCTTTAAAAAACAAAATCAGCAAGTTGATACTTGGATGTCTAAGTACCCTTATAATCTAAATAATTGAACCCACATGCCCTTTGAGATTAATTTTTTTCCAGAAAATAGTTTTATTATTATCTCAATCTTCTTATCAAACACTGCTACCATATAATCATCTTGATTATTTATTTATAATTATTATTTAATTCTCTACTATAATTCAGTTTATTTACTGTTATATAAATAATTTGTTTTATATAAATCTTTAACTTTTCTATTAATATTGCTGATCCCAAACTTAAAACTATAATCCAAATTAATATAAGTATTGAGTATTTAGGTGCAAAGGTTAATTTTTGAAAATAATAATAACAGAAAAATGAGTGTATAAGCCACATATTCATTGAATATTTACCTAATATCTTAATTAATTTACTATTATTAATCAATCCTGCTAAAGAAAAAATTAGTATTGGCGTTATTATTGTATATGCTAAAGTTTTTATAGGAAAAACTAATAAACTCACTATACTTATCAATATGATTAATCCATATTGATATTTTCTATTAATATATATCTTGATCTTATCAAATATCCCCTCTTTTGCAATTAAGGAACCTAATATAAAAACAAATTGACAATTCATTACATTAAATAAAAACTCATATTTTACTATTCCAATACTATACGAAAATACAATAGCTAAAGTTCCAATACAGTATATAAATAAAGATACAGAAAGTACGATTAAAGAACTATATTTAAAAATTACTTTTCTTATAATTGGATAGCACAGTATTAATAAAATATATACTTCAAAAAACCACCATTCTGGATTTAATGAACTACTTATACCAATAAAATTTAATAATATAACTTTTAAATCTGAATTTATTTTCCCTAATAAAATTCCCATTAATATAAATACTAAGAATACAGTCCAATAACTAAGATATAACTTATATACTCTCTTTAGTATATTTTTAAAGCTAATTCCATTTTTATATACTTGAAATAAAGCATATCCTCCTAAAAACAAAAACATACTAACACATATTTTGCTTATCTCAGCAAAATAATACTCAATTGGTATACCTTCAATTTTAAATATAGATATATAACTTACTTTTTTTATTCTGTCTTGAAACGCAAATAAATGATGATTTATCATTAGTATTATTGCTATACCTTTTACAAATAAACTTTTATTTTTAGTTATACTATTATCACTCAAATCATAATTCCTTTCATTATCAGCCTATTAAAGCTTCTTGCTCCTTTATATTTAAAATATTCTTACTTATCCATATTATTATTGGTTTATACATTAAATTAATTATATAAGATGCTCCTAGACATAATATAATCAACCATGGAAATATTAAGAATATATACTTAGGTGCAAATACTATTTCTTTAAAATAAATCATATAGAAAAACATATGTGTAAGCCACATATTCGTTGAATGACTCCCTAAATAATCTAATATTTTATTTAACCACTTAGGTTTGTCCATTAAGTTAAAGCAGCATATAAATATTATTCCTGTAAATACTGCAACAAATAATGTTTCTACAAATCCATGAGCTATTATCATTAAAATAATTATTGAAATACATATCATATTTTTAAATCTAATTTTATTAATAAGATTGTATAACTTACTATATATTCTCTTATCTGCGAATATTGCACCTATAATAAAAGGAAACTGAGAAGTACCCAATAAAGCAAGTTGTCTAATAAACCAATTTATTATCTCATTCTCAAATACTAGTACACCTTTAATTCTCTGTATATATGCAAAGAAATAAAGAATTAATGATATTGCCACTATAACCACATTATTGTTTTTAATTACTACTTTATTAATAGCTGAAGATACTAGCACTAATACTATATAAGTGGTAAAAAACCACCATGCTCCATTATAAGCTGGGGATATTGCAGTAAATGTTAATATAAACGTCTTAAAATCTCCTGGATAATTATTAACCTGTCCCATTATTGGTCCTAGTAATATAACAAATATAAAAAGTATTATCCAAAAATTTATATATAATTTCAAAATTCGTATTAAATTATTTTTTATATACCTTTCTTTATTATTTTTATAACTTATCATCAATCCATATCCACTACAAAAACAATAAATAGCTACACAACAATCTCCAAATAGAGCTATATAATATATTAATGGCACATTCCCAATCATAATTATAGGTGTATATAAACCATCATATGATTTAGTACAAAATAAATGTATTAGCAACATAAAAAGTATTGCTACTCCTTTAGTTATCTTAATTTGATTCTTAGTTAATTCCATAATTACCTCTCATCTTATCTCCAATAGACATAATAAAATTATTCTCTACTTATATATTATATTTCATATGTATATTTTTTACATTTAATTTTAATCAACATATTTCTTTATAAAAACTTACTTTTTGTCACACTTATAAATTTTATTCAAATACTCGATATCTTCCGCATTGTGTAACACATAATATAGATAAATTAAGCTAGATGTAATCTTGTATTTTTATAAAATTATAAGAAACTTTACTTTTGTTTTAATCAAGTCTTCATATTTTTCTGATTTCATAAGCTCTAAAAAAAGTGACATAATAAATATAAAAAATATATCCAATAATTAGGGGAAATTTGATTATTACTTAACATGCTCATTAGATATTTTTATAATTACTTAATTAAAACAATAATAACTTACGAAAATTAATAAATTAACATTCTTTTAAATTAATATTTATAGTATAATGGTAATTATTTACAATATTTATATGAGGTGATTTATGAAGTTTTACACTAAAAAACGTTATAAACATAAATTTAAAATTAATCTATTTAAAATAATACTAACTTTCTTAATTATTCTATTAATTATTTTATCAAGTTATTTATTTATCTTATTCAAAAATATTTTCATAACTGCTGATGTATCTGATATAGATATGAATAAGGTTCCGTATATATCAACTTACTATATTAAACCTATCGTAAAACCTAATGAAGAGGTAATAATAGATTTTTATGTTACTGATTATGACCATAAGGAATATATAGACGATAACTTTTCAGAACAATTTACTATTACAGTAAAGGTTGAGGGTAAAAATGATATCATTAAAAAGAATATTAAAGCTGGTGATAATTCAATAAGTCTAGGTAAATTTAAAGCTCTTGGTGAACAAAGATTCTCTATTATTGCTACTGATAAGTATGGTCGTAACTCCCATGAACTTTTTAATTTTTTCTTAGTACAAGATGATGTAACAGTAAAGGAATATGTTATGACCGAAAAAGACTTAATTAAATATAATATAAAAAATACTGATACTTATGAAAAAAAAGAAATCATAACTCTTAGTTTAGAAAATCCTACTAAAGAATTAGTTGAATCAGAACTTGAAAAAGCAGCAAGCAAAATCATACCTAACAGTAATGGATATACTTGTATTATTGCTGATACTGTAGGTAACGGTGAAGCTGGCAGTTGGTGGGGGCAAACTATTGTTAAATATGGCACAAATTATAATAAAAAAAACGTACTTGAAGAATCAACTAATACTAGAATCGGCTTACAACAGTTATTAGATGATAAAAAAGCTGAAGGTTATAATAAAGTTAAACTACTTCCTGGAACTTATAGAATAGATCATGAAGAACCTATTTATATTCCTACAGAATTCACACTAGATATGAATAACTCAACGCTAAAACTTAACCAATTTACCGGAGATAGTGCACTAATGCTTGAGCTTAATAATACTTTTAACTCTCATGTTATTAACGGTACTATTGAGGGAGATTATTATAGCCATGATTACAAAAATTCTCCTAATAACTCAGAATGGGTCATGGGAATAAATATTGGTGGTGAAAGTAAATATAGTTCCTTTGAAAACTTAATAGTAAAAGATATTACTGGTTATGGTGGTGGTAATGGTATTACTAATTCTAGAGATGGAGATTTAGGATATACTTATATTTACCCAAAAGGTATAGGAGATACTTTTAAACTTGGAGATATAGATAGAAATACTGGATTAGATATAGACTCAAAAAATAGGACAACTTCTGATTTTATAGAAATTGATGGCTATGATGATATTGAATATTTATCTATAAGTAGATATTTAGGATATCAAGGAAATCCCTGTGGTACTTGGAATATAATTGCTCACTTTTATGATGAAAATAAAGATTTTATACAATCAGTAGATGGATACCAATACAGGCGAATTGCTATTCCTAATAGCTCCAAGTATATTAGAGTTACTATATTAAATGAAGATTATCCAACAGATTTATCTATACAATACTTTAGAATACCTACCCATTGTGCATTCAAAAATATTAAGTTTGAAAACTGTAGGGCTGTAGGTTTAGCACAATCAGCAATGAAAGATATGCTTGTTGAAAATTGTGAATTTACTCGAAGTGGCCAAACACTTGCTAAATGTGCTTATGATGCTGAAGATGGATGGGATATGATGCAAGATGTTACCTTTAAAAGTCTTAGTTTTTATGATAATCCTAATAATAACTTCTTAACCTGTGCTGGTCATAACTTTGTTGTAGAAGATATGAAAGAAGGAAGTGTTTATATATGGGAAAGAACTAACTCTTTCGTATTAAGAAATAGTAACAATATATCAGTTAATATACGTGGTGGTGAAGAAGAGAATAGAACTCAACATGGAATTTATAGAATTTATGATAATAATTTTATTGTTGGCTTAGTATTTAATAACCTAGCTAAAAATAATACATCTACAGAAGCCTTATCTGGAATAATTTACAATTCTACAATAGGTGGCTTAGCAGATAATAGCTTTTATAAAAATTGCACTGTTAATGTTAATAAAGCTAATCTAGGTTACTTAAGTAAAATCCAAATGATAGACTGTGATTTTATATCTAGTGATAACTTTAATGAAAGATATATACTTCAATTTAATGGTGGGCATTTAGGCGATTACTATTTTGAAAATTGCAATTTTTATGGTAAGTCAGTACTAGCTAATAATAATGGTTTCTACTCTGGAGCATTTATAAATTGTAACTTTGATGATGTTAATATTAAACCTAGTGTTGAATCTAATGAAGATGATTTAATATTATTTAAGGATTGCAATATTAATTACAGCGAAAATAGTCTAATCTATTATTCTCCTTTTACTTATACAAAAGGAACTAATACACAAATAGAATTTAACAATTGTAAAATTACTAATATTGATAATAATACTAACTCACTAATATATGCCTATGCAAAACCTAATGGATACTTAAACTTTATAAATTCAACGCTTAACTTGCCCGAAAATTTAACTATATTAGATGGGTATCATACTAATGTTGAGTTTATTGAAAAGTTTAAGATTGATATTGAAAGTTCAAAATTAGAGAATAAATATATTACGACCAGTGATTACTTAAAAGAAATAACTCCAGGAGTATGTAAGTAACTTACATACTCCTGGAGTTTACTTTGTTTATACTATAACTAAACTTTAAATTTTTAAAACATACCTAGTAATTCTATTATATAATTATCCTAAACATAACATAACAAGTCAGGGAAATATTAAAAAGTTATACTTAGGTGCAACCACCCACTACTTTTTTAAAGAAAATTATATAAAATCTATTCTTTTCGTCATTTTAATTTGACTTTTAATAATTTCATATTTGTAGTCCTATATAATTAAATTAAGCTAATTTAATTTTAATACTTTTTTAAATATAGATATATTAGAAAGTTGAACTTTAACTGCTCCAAGTAAATATTTAAACTCTTCGGTTTTATAAAATAACACTAAGTATATTATGTTGGGAACAATTAAACAAATAATTCCCCTTGCACATAAAGATATAAAACTGTATCCACATATAAAAATATTACACAAACTACTTGTTCCAACTCCTATTACTAAAGTTAATAGTAAATAAAATATATATTTTCTAAAATAAATCCACACTGATCTTTTAAATAAATTTTTATATAATATTCTTGGCTGATTCCAAAAAGGTACTAATAGAGTGCTTATTGTAGTTCCCATAAATACTCCAACTAACCCTAACCTATTCATTAATATTATAGATACAATAAGATTTACTAATCCTTCAAATACCGGAGCATACTTATCTTGAACAAATAATCCTGCTTTATTTTTGTAATTACTTACTACACCTCTCATTCCACCTATATAAAAATTTACTAATATAAATATAAATACATATTTCCCCAACAGGTATCCTTTTCCTATCCACCAATTTATAAATGGTTCTAAAAGTGCATATAAAAATATTGTTGCCAAAGAATAAATCCAAAAACTTATAAAATAACTTATATTAAATATTTCATATACCTTTTTTTTATCTTCTGTTGCTATTAGATTACCTACTCCAACCCCTATCCCATTAATTATTGGTCCTAATAATGCTGCTAATTCTGAAGTTACCATAGTATAATTTGAATAAAGACCAACTGTAGCTACATTTACAAATGATGCTATTAATAAATTATCTGTACCATTTACTAAATATCCTCCTATATTATGTAAAAACATCGCCTTTACATTTTTAGTTATATTATTCTTAGTTTCCTCATCAATTTTACATTCATATTTATTATTTAAATACGGATACAACTTTCTAACTGTAATAGTATTTACGATGTTTTGAATTACAAAAACTACTAATTCTATTGACAGAAATAATATATAATTCTTAGTTCTAATTAAAATGGTTATTTTGGATATAGTAGTTACTACTTGAAATATAAGATTATTTCTAGATAATAAGTACCCTTTCTGATCTGCATTTATCAATGCCCACTTATATGCATTCAAATAAGATATAACATTTTTAATCACAAATATAGAGTAAACTAAAAACATAAATGGTATATCTGAATCAGTCTTCATTAATTTGTTTAAAAAAGGATAAATCCCATAGCTAAATAAAAGCATTATAACCGCTAAAATTATATATGCCTTTTTATATAATTTTACTAATGCACATATCTTTCCTTTATCATCTTCAGCTAGTGGCTTATATAAATTATATACTATACTTATTCCAATACCACTTTCTATTAAAACCATCATCGATAATATATTAGTTAATACACCATTTACGCCTAAATATTCGGCACCTAAATTATCTATAAAAACCTTTCTTGACATAAATCCAAGTAAAATTATTACAATTTGAGATATTAAATTTACTGATATATTTCTAATTGCATACTTAGTTCTCATAAACATCTCTCCCTTATCTTTAATTAGTACAAACATTAATTATCTTGCTACTTGATCTAGTAAAAATTTCACTCTATACATACATGAAGTTATTAACGGAGAAATTTTAGTTATATTAAAAATATATTTTTGTTTATTATCTATAAATTTATATCCCATTAACATATCTTTATTATATTTAATATCATACTTTACTTCTTTTAAAATACACCTCTTATTAAGTATACTTTTCTCTCTTGCAATATCTATAGCTATTAAAATACATGATTCTATATATTGTTTTAATATAAGTTCTTTGTATTCTAAATATTTATGACACTCTAAAATATCATATATCTTCTTTTGAGCTTTTAATATATCTAACCTCTTTTCAGTTACACTTTTCACAGTACTTTTATCATTTATAAAGTAATTATATTTTTTTAAATTACTAATAGCTAATCTATTAGTATGCATAAAAATACAATAATTAAACAAAGCATCCTCTGCATATCTTATTTCATTAGAAAACCTTACCTTTGTATTATCTAATAATTTCTTCGAAAATAACTTGTTACATGAAGAATACAAAAATTTACCACTTCTAGCATATTCTTTAATAATTTCTTCACTTTCATAAATTTCTACTATTTCATCATTATATATATTAGATTGTAAAATATCATTCTTATATGTTTTCATTCCATAACAAACTATTTCACAATCATTTTCTCTTATAATATTTAAACAATATTCTAGTAAATCATTATCTATAGAGTCATCTGGATCTACAAATATTATATATTTTCCCTTCGAATTTTCGATTCCTAAATTTCTTGCAGATGATACTCCTCCATTCTCTTTATTTAAAATTTTTATTTTATTATTTAAAGCCATATATTTATTACATATATTTATAGAATCATCTTTCGAACCATCATTTACTAATATAACCTCATAATTCTTATATGTCTGATTCAATATTGAATCTATACACCTACTTAAATATTTCTCAGCATTATATATAGGTACTATTATACTTACTTCAACCATACTCTCTCACCTTTATCTGCATAAATATAAATTTTAAATTATTTTAAATAACTGCTTTATTTCATTACTCTTTTTAGCTTCTTTAGATAAATTATTTATTATTTTTTCTTGCAACCTTTTATCATCCAATAATTTTTTTATATTAATATATATATCCATTTGATTACATTCGCTAAGTAATCCTGTCTCACCATTTTTAATCTGCTCACTTGCTCCATTAACATTTGTAAAAACTATTGGTTTATTAAATAACTTAACTTCTGAAACCGTAGTACAATATCCTTCATATCTAGATGGCTGAACATATATATCACATTCCTTCATATATGGATAAGGATTTAGTTTGGATCCCAAAAAATTACATTCTTCTTTTACATTAAGACCATTAATCAACTCTTCACATTTTTCTTTAAAAGCCCCCTCTCCAATACAATACCATTTCAACTTATATCCTTCTCTCTTTAATCTCGCGATTATAGGGATCATAATATCTTGTCCTTTTTCTTTACTTATTCTTCCTACGGTAAGAATTCTTACGCCATAAAATTCATCAATAAATGCTACTTTCCTCTTTGACATTAACTTGATCTGTTCTGTAGGAAGTATATTATAAAAAACTTCAGTTTTTTTCTTAATTTCAGGCACTACATTAATTAATTTATTTTTTCCTTCTTCAGATACTACAAATATCTTATTAAACTTTTTATAATTCTTCTCTGCAAAATCCTTATCAAATCCAATTCTATCAATATCAAAATGAATCCATTGAGCCTTTTTCTTAGCATTTATCCTATTTAATACATAATAAGTTATAAAATCCATAGGACCTGCATAGGCAACAGCTAGGTCATATTCTTCTTTTAACTTAGGATAATCACTCAAGATATATTTAAAGAA
>ERZ791785.1192-NODE-1192-length-14115-cov-4.045875_pt1 | contig 14115 bp, 10 predicted proteins | sample MGYA00509947_ERZ791785 | MGnify/ENA primary metagenome ERZ791785 (study PRJEB30046, sample SAMN00791982) | human gut metagenome | study: EMG produced TPA metagenomics assembly of the A metagenome-wide association study of gut microbiota in type 2...
TTTGCCTAAATCCACACCAATGATGTTTTGCCATAAACCGTGCACCATGCGTTCCATAATCTCACGCACTTCAGGCGCTGTCAGGAAAGAGGTTTCCACATCGATTTGGGTAAATTCCGGTTGACGATCCGCACGCAAATCTTCATCACGGAAACATTTCACGATTTGATAATAACGATCAAAACCGGACATCATCAAAAGCTGTTTAAAAAGCTGTGGAGACTGTGGCAAGGCATAGAATTTGCCTTTATGCACACGGCTTGGCACTAAATAGTCACGCGCCCCTTCCGGTGTGGCTTTGGTTAGCATTGGAGTTTCAATATCTAAGAAACCGTTGTCATCCATGAAACGACGTACAAAACTGGTGATTTTCGCACGAGTTTTCAAACGTTGTGCCATTTCCGGGCGACGTAAATCTAAATAACGGTATTTTAAACGTTGTTCTTCCGTATTATTTTGGTTGAAGTCTAACGGCAACACATCGGAGGCATTGTAAATTTTCAATGCTTTTGCCAATACTTCCACTTCACCGGTTGCCATGTTTTTATTGATTTGGTTGTCCGGGCGAGCAATCACTTCACCTTTGATTTGAATACAAAATTCGTTACGCAAACCGGCAGCAGCGATCAACGCGTCTTGGTATTTCGGGTCGAAACACACTTGCACGATACCATCACGATCGCGCATATCAATAAAGATCAACCCACCTAAATCGCGGCGGCGATGAACCCAACCGCTTAATGTCACTTCCTGACCGATATTTGCGCGGTTTAACGCACCGCAATAATGTGAACGCATCATTTTCTATTCCTTTTTTATATTCTGAATCATTAAAGAGAAATTAACCGTGCGATTATACGGAAATTGCCTGGGCTTTTGAATTGGAAAGCGAAATTTATTTGCGCCGTTAAAAACTTTCTCTAAAATAACCACACTTTTTATTTCAAATCATTGCATCGCAAAAAACATGAAAGACACTCTATTCTCTGCACCCATTGAAAAATTGGGCGATTTTACCTTTGACGAAAGCGTTGCGGAAGTATTTCCTGACATGATCCAACGCTCTGTGCCGGGCTATTCCAACATCATCACAGCTATCGGCATGCTTGCCGAGCGTTTTGTGACGGCAAACAGCAACGTTTATGATTTAGGTTGTTCCCGTGGGGCGGCAACCCTTTCCGCTCGTCGTCATATCAACCAACCGAATGTAAAAATTATCGGGGTGGACAATTCCCAACCGATGGTAGAACGTTGTCGCCAACATGTTGCCGCCTACCACAGTGATATTCCGGTTGAGATTCTCTGTGACGACATTCGCCACATTGAGATCAAAAACGCATCCATGGTGATTTTGAATTTCACCCTGCAATTTCTGCCACCACAAGATCGCGTGGCGTTGTTGGAAAAAATTTATCAAGGATTAAATCCAAACGGCGTATTGGTGCTGTCAGAGAAATTCCGCTTTGAGGATGAACAAACCAATGAATTGCTGATTGATCTCCACCATCAATTTAAACGCGCCAACGGTTACAGCGAATTAGAAGTGAGCCAAAAACGCACCGCACTTGAAAATGTGATGCGCACAGACAGCATTGAAACCCATAAAGCGCGATTAAAAAATGTCGGCTTCTCTCATGTGGAGCTTTGGTTCCAATGCTTTAACTTCGGTTCCATGATTGCGATGAAATAAGCGCAAGCTCAAAATAAAAAAGTGCGATGGACGTAAAACGTTTTAAAAATCCACCGCACTTTTTTATTATCTATCGACGCTCTTATTCTCGTTTTTATAAAGGTTTTAAATCCTGATCCAACAAACGGACAAGCAATAAAATACCGTCTTTAAAACGATATTCAGCATACTCTGCCTGAGCATAATATTGCCCTTTCCCCTCTGCAAAGAAATATTCCTGACTTGGCAATGCCGGCGACCAGCCTGTGTTATTAATCGGTAAATACAGGTTTGGTTCGCAGCCCGTGAAATTCGTCGGTTTAGTTTTTTCCACGCGACACAAGGTAGCAACTCCCTGCTCGTTTTGATGAATTAAGGCATAAATTCGTTTAGGCTGTGGTTTTCTTGTTATCTGCCAAGTGTCCTCTTCGTTGGTTTGTTCATCATTTAGCTGGTCAGGCTCATCATTAAGTTGCGCTGCAATATCCTGCAAAATGGCGTAATTCAACGACATGTAATCCCCTTGCATTAACGAACGTGGATCCACCGGCACAATTTTTAGCACGACCGGTTTGCCGGTCGCTAACACGTTTTCAAATTGCCATATCTTGTAATTTAACGGCAATAACATCAATAACGCGATAAGCAACGCCATTAACGGCTTGCATTTAGAAACACCGGAAAAATCCACCGCACTTTGTGTCGTCACTTTAGATTTCCTATGCAAGAAAAATACGACAAAGGAAAATAATGCGCCAAAGCATAAGAGTAAAAACGACTTATAAAGCAATGGGATAAAGAGCATGTAATAGTAAAGTGCCAAATTCGTGATGAGCGCCAATAAGGCGATAAAAAATAAAGATCGGCTTGCTGAAAAATAGGCAATCAACCACAGGGCAACAAAAAACAAAATAGACGGTTGAGCCACAAATCCAATCGTAAAGAGCATTAAAACAATGGCAATAAACCACTTTTCCGCCAGCGTAGATTTAAAAAAGAAGCTGATAATCCAATAAACACAGAAAGGTGTAAGACAAACAAAAAACGGCACCCACCATGAAAATGTCAATGTCGCTCGTGAAAAAATGCCATAGGTAATGACGCTGAAAAAGTCTGAGAACGTATCAATGGACGGTAACTCGTCGGCAACCTCGCTGAAATGATGAAACCAAGGAAAGAAGGTTTGGGATGCGGAATAGATCCAAGAACCGAGGCTAAAAAATAAAAGCCCCCAAGCAAGCGGTGTCACTGCCTCGCTCTGCTGGTGTTTTATCATCCATAAGAACTGCCCTACAAAAACACAAATACAGCACAGCATAGAAAGATAAGGCAAAGGCAAGACTCCGGAAGCTATGTCCTCCACATAACTGAGGTGCCACATGCTTAAGATACTCACTACCGTTAAGGTTTGTAGCCAAACTTCTTTGCGAACGAAATAAAAAACACCGACCACACAAGAAAACAACAACGGCACAAAAATCTGCGTTGTTTCGCTAGGATCACGCTCCAAATGGTCAAACCATAAATAACCGCCAAGCAAGCCGTATCCCATCAAAAAACAAATACCAACCACCAGCGACATTTCATTACTCGCTTGCGGATAAGCTCGATGTAATCCCAATGCAGTAAGCAACATTGCAATTGCCAAGGCAAGTACAGCGAGCAACGGGTCAGATATATCAAGAATAAACGCCGCCCAAATAATGGCGGTGACCATACCGATGAGAATGGCAAAAATAAACAGAACGGACAATGCCCAAGGCATTTTCGTCTGTTGCGGATAACGGGCTTGATAAAGCTTGTACAGATATTTCATTGCTAAGATCGTCAACACAAAAATCAGCAAGCCACTTGAAAAAACAGAATCCGCAGAATTGATATGAGAAAAGAGCAACATGCTAAAGGCAACAATTATCCCCAATGCACTTGCAATTAAATTGGTGAAATCAAAACGATATTGCTTATAAAAATAAAATAATGCAGCAGAAGGCACACTCACGATCAAGAAATTTAGCACCGAAAACCAACCAAAATCGGTATCAAAAATCGTGCCATAGGCCATAAAACGAATGCCGAAGAGATGTATGATCACAAAACCAGGCAAGGCTTTGGGTAAGATTCGCCAACGTTCGTCATGTAATTGTCGTGTAAAAACTTCACTGAATACCAAGCCAATAGCGTTGAGAAATACGCCATAAACAGCAGCATAGTCATAATTATCGATCTGAAGTAAATACAAAGCTAAATTTGCTGTGACAATCAGCAATAAGGCGGAAGCAACATTAGGCAACAAAAGTAACCATGGAATTTGGCACACCGACCAAATAGCAAACAATTCCCATGTATTCGCGCCCGTTTGATATGTTTGCCCAATGAGTGCCAAGGTAGCGCCAATCAGCACGGCAGTGCAAAAGAAGAACGCAACCGAAACGAGTTTTAATTTCTCCGCTGCTAACTGACGACTTTCACGCATAAAAAAATAACCGCCTGTCATCACGGAAAAAACGAACAACGTTTGCAATCCATAAATCTTCGTTAAATCGGAAAGATAATCCCAGTTAGCGGCAATGAATGTGACGACGCCGCTACTAAGAAAACCGACCGTTAACAAGAGAAACAATAAATTAAGATAACGTTCCCAAGATAAGTTGAATAACCCTGTTCGATTCATATTTTCGTTTCCTTTCAATCAGCGGTGAAAAGTTAAGGAATTTTAGTCAATTTTTAGGAGAAAAAGCAAAAGTGCGGTGAGATTTTGCGATATTTTCCTTCTCACGTTCATTCTTTCCTCATACCAATAGTGCTTCCGGTTTCCGTCTCTTTTAACAAAAACCAAATACATTTTTATCCATAAAATGCCATTAGAAATAATTTATTATTAATAATAATTATCATTTGCATAAATTGAGCAAATACGTTAGATTGCCACGCTGTAAATTTCACCTTTCATCAACCTTTAGAGGAGCATTTATGCGCAAATATTTTTCATTGCTTCCCCTCGCAATGTTAGTTACCACTGCAGTTTATGCAGAAAATTTAGAGATCATTAACGTGGTGTCTGAAAATACCGGTGCCAAAAGTAAAACCAATGTGATTACAACTGAATCGATTAATCGCAGCACGGAAACCGAATTAAAAGGTTTATTAAAAGACGAACCGGCAATTAACTTCGGTGGTGGTCGCGGTACATCACAATGGTTTACCATTCGCGGGATGGGGCAAGATCAAGTGGATGTAAAAGTAGATGATGCTTATACCGACGCCCAACTTTTCCACCACCAAGGCCGTTTCATGTTTGACCCGGCACTATTCAAGAAAGTGAGCGTGCAAAAAGGGACGGGGTCAGCCAGTGCCGGCATTGGTGCAACCAGCGGTGCTATCGTTGCGGAAACCGTGAGCGCAAAAGATCTTCTGAAAGAAGGTCAAGACATTGGTTTTAAGGTAAATGCAGGTGTTAGCTCAAACAAAGGTTGGAGCAAAGGTGCAACCGTTTATTCACGCGCCCAAGCGATGGATGTATTGCTTTCCGGCAATTGGGTAAATGAAAGCGACTATAAAGGCGGCCATAATTTCCGTAATTTGGAAGGTGGTACAAAAGTTCAAAACAGTTCATTACATCAACGTGGTTTACTCGCCAAAGTTGGGGTTGATATTACTGAAGATCAACGTATCGAATTAAGCCACCGTCAAGAGCGTCATTACGGCGTTCGCGCACTTCGTGAAGAGTTTGACTTTTCGCAAGATTGGTTAACCGCCAGTGCGCAAAACGGCAATCCACCGACTCTAACAAGAGAACAGCGTGCAAACGGCTATACATTAAGCCAAGAAGGAAATATTTGGTATGTTTTAGATCGCGATGGCAACAAAATTCCGAATACGGCAAATAACGCCCCTCGCTATCGCATCACCACGAACGATACTAGCAAGATTGAATGGACCGGAAAAAACATGGGCTTTATTAGCAATGCTAAGGCTAATGTATGGCGCAGTGTAATTAGCCGTGAAGAGCCAAGCGAACGTTCCAGAACCCGTTTAATTGCCAATGGTGCAAACTTAAACTTGGATTCTCCCATCGGTGAGTCTCACTTAATCAAATACGGTATCAATTACCGCGATCAAGAAGGTAAACCTAACTCACTCACCGTTCAAAACGGCGTCCAAATGAAGACCCAAAAGAAACGTGATGTGGGTGTTTATACGGAAGGTATCTGGGGCTTAGGCGCATTCACCTTAACCACCGGCTTACGTTATGATCATTTCTCATTCCGTGCAATGGATGGCTCAAAATCCAGTAAAGGAAACCTAAACCCAAGTGTCGGCTTAATTTATGAAGTGACCAATGATTTAAGTTTAAATACCAGCTTAAACTACGCTACCCGAAGTCCTCGCTTCTTTGAAGTCATGCTTTCTTCAGGCGCTGGCCGGGGAGGCTCGGCCGTGTATTCCATCGCCAATAACATTAAACCGGAAAGATCGCGCAACGCGGAAGTAGGCTTCAACTATAAATTAGCCGACAGTCTTTCTTTGAACGGAAGTTATTTCTGGCAAACGATCCAAGATACGCATGCCTTTACGCAAATCAAACCGGGTTATTATGAAATCCAAAATGCAGGCAAATTAAGAAATCATGGTTATGAATTAGGTGCAGCCTATAAATACGAAGGCTTAACCTTGCGTGCCGGCGTGGCTTACAGTAAACCGGAATTAAACGGCAGAACCGTGGATAGCACTGTAACCGCCATTCCGATCGGTCGTACTTGGACCACCGGTGTGTCTTACCACTTCGAACAACCTGACGTTGAAATCGGTTGGAAAGGCCGCTTTGTACAACATACCAGCTACAATTCCACCACCAACCGTGGCGGCGGTGCAACCACCACAAAACGTCCGGGCTATGGCGTCAACGATTTCTATATCACATGGAAACCGGTTGAAAGCGTAAATGTCAACCTTGCGTTAAACAATGCATTCAACAAATACTATCGTAGCCACAGCCAACGCGCAGGCGTATCCACCTTGCCTGAGACGTTCGTTTAAGTGTAAACTACACGTTCTAAACCTGAAAAGTGCGGTGGGATTTTACTGCGTTTTTTAAATTTCTTTTGAAGGATTAAGTTCAACTGAGCTTAATCCTTTTTATTTTCCAAAGAAAACGCCATCATTCTGTGGCATAATTACCGCGATTTTATTTAATGGAGAATATCATGCGAATTTTACATACCATGTTACGCGTCGGCGACTTACAACGTTCTATTCAGTTTTATCAAGATGTATTGGGCATGCGTTTATTGCGTACCAGTGAAAATCCGGAATACAAATATTCTCTGGCATTTTTAGGTTACGATGATGAAGACAAAGCGTCCGTATTGGAATTGACCTATAACTGGGGCGTAGAGAAATATGATTTAGGTAATGCTTACGGTCATATCGCTATTGGTGTAGATGATATTTATGCGACCTGTGAAGCCGTGCGCAAGGCGGGAGGGAATGTTACTCGCGAACCGGGCCCGGTAAAAGGTGGTAAAACCGTGATTGCTTTCGTGGAAGATCCGGACGGTTACAAAATTGAATTCATCGAAAATCAAAGCGCACAAGCCGGCTTAGGCAACTAAATTACCCTCTAAAGTGCGGTAAAAAATTCAAGTGTTTTTTAACGTGGATTATGAACGATAATCCACGTTTTATTTTTAGGATGAGCTATGTCTGAAGCCCAAGAAACAATTAATTACAACTTACTAAAACACCGATTTCGCGGTTATTTACCGGTGGTAATCGATGTGGAAACCGCCGGCTTAAACGCCAAAACCGATGCACTACTAGAGCTGGCAGCCATTACCCTAAAAATGGACGACGCCGGCAACTTAGTGCCGGACCAAAAATGTCATTTTCACATTCACCCCTTTGAAGGCGCCAATATCGATCCTGAGTCCATCAAATTTAACGGCATCGACATCGACAACCCATTACGTAGAGCCGTGAGTGAAAATATCGCTATTAGCGAGATGTTTAAAATGGTACGTAAGGCACAAAAAGACGCAGACTGCCAACGTTCAATCATCGTGGCACATAATGCGTCATTCGATCATGGATTTGTGATGGCAGCGGCGCAACGCATGAATGCCAAACGTAACCCATTCCATCCGTTTTCCACTTTTGACACCGCCACATTAAGCGGTTTTATGTTCGGGCAAACCGTATTAGCAAAAGCCTGCCAAGTGGCAAAAATTCTTTTTGACAGCCAACAAGCCCATTCTGCGCTATATGATACCGAACGCACAGCAGAGCTATTTTGTTACATGGTGAATCATTTAAAACATTTGGGCGGATTTCCGCATGTCGTAGCGGAAAATTAAAAAACATCAAAAATATCGACTGCACTTCACATTTTTTTGAAAAAACACTTGCGATAAAAAATATTTTCCAGTAGTTTAAAAAGCAATTCACATAGGAGATTCCAAAATGCGCTTTATTCGTCGTCACCATCACCACCATGTAACTGAATGATCTTTCAGGTATTTGGTGTGCTTGGAAGATGACTTCCGAGCAGGCACGAATAAAACGTTATCCTTTAAAGCCCCTCGGAAGTTGACTTTCGAGGGGTTTGTTTTTTACAGCAAAAATAAATACCTAAGAAATTAGCCGATGATTTTATTAGACAAATTTTATTTCTCTAGTAAATTATCAATAACTTAACTCATAAGGACAAAAAAATGCTAACCAATCCAGTTGTTATTTCTATCGCAGTCTTGCTGATTCTCAGCTTGTTGCGAATTAACGTGGTCGTTGCCTTGGTTATTTCTGCCCTCACCGCAGGTTTAATCGGCGATTTAGGCCTAACAAAAACCATTGAAGCCTTTACCGGCGGCCTCGGCGGTGGTGCTGAAGTGGCAATGAACTATGCCATGCTCGGTGCCTTTGCTATTGCCATCTCCAAATCCGGCATCACCGATTTGCTCGCCTATAAAGTCATTACCCGCATGAACAAAACCCCCTCTGCCAATGGGATTGCCATGTTCAAATATGCGTTATTGGGGATTTTGGTCTTGTTCTCGATTTCATCTCAAAACCTGTTACCGGTGCACATTGCGTTTATTCCAATTGTTGTTCCGCCGCTACTTGCTGTGTTCAACAAACTAAAAATTGACCGTCGCGCTGTGGCTTGTGTCCTCACTTTCGGTTTAACCGCCACCTATATGTTATTACCGGTGGGTTTCGGTAAAATCTTTATCGAAAGCGTTTTGGTGAAAAATATTAATAATGTCGGTGCCTCATTAGGCTTACAAACAACGGTAGGTGAAGTCTCCCTCGCTATGATGATTCCGGTAACCGGGATGATTTTAGGTTTATTGACTGCCGTATTTATCACTTATCGCAAACCGCGTGAATACAGCGTCACTACAGCAGAACCGACAACGCAAGACATTGAGCAACACATTGCTAACATTACACCAAAACAAATCACCGCAAGCCTTGTCGCGATTGTAGCAACCTTCACCACACAATTAGTCACAAGCTCTACTATTATCGGTGGTTTGGTCGGTTTAGTTATTTTTGCCGTGTTCGGCATCTTTAAGCTAAAAGAAAGTAACGATATTTTCCAACAAGGCTTACGCTTAATGGCAATGATCGGTTTCGTGATGATCGCTGCCTCCGGTTTCGCCAATGTGATTAACACGACTACCGGTGTAACAGACTTAGTGCAAACTTTAGGGCAAGGCTTACAAAGTAAAGGTCTTGCGGCGTTCTTAATGTTATTCGTCGGCTTGTTGATCACCATGGGGATCGGCTCTTCCTTCTCTACCGTGCCAATCATCACCTCGATTTATGTACCGCTTTGTTTGTCTTTCGGCTTCTCCCCACTTGCCACCGTGTCTATCGTGGGCGTTGCGGCAGCATTAGGTGATGCGGGTTCACCGGCTTCCGACTCAACCTTAGGGCCGACATCCGGTTTGAATATGGATGGTAAACACGACCACATTTGGGATTCTGTTGTACCTACCTTCATTCACTATAACATTCCGTTGTTAGCCTTCGGTTGGCTTGCAGCAATGACTCTCTAACCCTAAAAGTGCGGTCGGAAAAACACATCAATTTTCCACCGCACTTTTGCTTTTTATGTCTATGAACAACATTTCCACTCAACGCCTAAAACAAAGTCTCCAGGATTTCTTCGCGCGTTACGCCACGCAAAAAGAAGAGATTGTTTACGCAAAATTTTCACCCAATCTGTTTACGGAAAATTGGCAAAAAACGGCATTTTATTTTGAGCAAATAGCGCTCACTATCGTGCAGCTTGAACAGGTTAAAAGCGATAACATTGAAGCCTGGCAGTTTTATACGCAAAAACTATCCGCACAATGCACCGCACTTTCGGATGCCTTAACGCGTCAACAACAAAATGCGCAGCTCTTTCCGGTTAAAGATAAAGAAGAAAATAAACCGCAAAATAAACGTCAGCATCCCGTACACAGTTTGCCACCACGCGAACGCTTGGCAAAATATTATGAATATTTAGCGTCTTTTAATGAAAAAATTCAGCACGAGCAAGACAGTTTAAGTGAAGCGCAGAGAGAGGGACTTCCATTTAACCGATTAAAACTGGAACAACTAGAACAACGTCGCGCCCGTTGCTTGGAAGCCATCGAAATGTTAGAGGAATATTTAATTTTCCTCGAAAAGCAAAAATAGTCGTAATAAAAAACCTCGCAAACATCACGAGGTTTTTTCATGTTTATCCGATAAATTAGCCGGTGTAACGGCCTACACCCAGTTCATCTTCTTTACGGGTGCGGTTAATTACCATTTGTGGCGATTGCAACACACGCAAGCCCATTTGGTCTTCGGTGCGTACCACTTCACCACGTAGGGAGTTTGTGAATACATCGGTGATTTTAATATCAACAAATTTTCCGATCATTTCCGGCGACCCCTGGAAATTCACAATACGGTTGGTTTCCGTACGACCGGTTAATTCCATAATATCTTTCTTCGATGGACCTTCTACCAACACGCGTTGCTCCGTACCTAACATCGCGCGACTGAATTGAGCCGCTTGATTGTTGATGCGTTGTTGCAACAAATACAAACGTTGTTTTTTCTCGTCTTCAGTCACATCATCTGGGTAATCTGCCGCCGGTGTACCAGGACGGGCAGAATAAATAAAGCTGAAACTCATGTCGAAATTCACTTGAGCAATCAAATTCATAGTCTGCTCGAAATCTTCATTGGTTTCACCCGGGAACCCCACGATGAAATCAGAGCTGATTTGAATATTCGGACGTACCGCTTTTAGTTTGCGAATAATGGATTTGTATTCAAGCGCTGTATGTCCGCGTTTCATCATGGTTAAAACGCGGTCTGAACCGGATTGCACCGGCAAATGAAGGAAACTCACCAGCTCCGGTGTATCACGATACACGTCGATAATATCGTCGGTGAATTCGATCGGATGACTCGTGGTAAAACGTAAACGGTCAATACCGTCAATGGCAGCGACTAAACGCAATAATTCCGCAAAGGTACAAATTTCACCGTCAAACGTCGGACCACGATAAGCATTCACGTTTTGACCAAGCAAGTTCACTTCACGCACGCCCTGTGCGGCTAACTGTGCAATTTCAAATAAAATATCATCTACCGGGCGGCTTACTTCCTCACCACGGGTATAAGGCACCACACAATAAGTACAATATTTATTACAGCCTTCCATAATAGAAACGAATGCGGTTGGTCCCTCTGCACGAGGCTCCGGCAAACAGTCAAATTTTTCAATTTCCGGGAAACTAATATCTACAACGGAGCTTTTCCCGCCACGAATTTGGTTGATCATTTCAGGCAAACGATGCAATGTTTGCGGCCCGAAAACAATGTCCACATAAGGCGCTCGGGTGCGAATGTGTTCGCCTTCCTGCGATGCCACACAGCCGCCCACGCCAATCAATAAATTAGGGTTATTTTTCTTTAATTCTTTCCAACGCCCTAATTGATGAAAGACTTTTTCCTGTGCTTTTTCACGAATGGAACAGGTATTTAATAATAAAACATCCGCTTCTTCCGGCACCTCGGTAAGTTCCAAACCGTGTGTGCTGTGTAATAAATCCGCCATCTTAGATGAATCGTACTCGTTCATCTGACAGCCCCAAGTTTTAATATGTAGTTTTTGCGTCATACTGGCTAAAATTTACTCTAATGGTTCATAAAAATTGACTGGCTATTCTACCGAGTTGCGCTTTTTCTCGCTAGTAAAAAAGCAGATTTTCTCAAGAATTTTACCTGTTGTAGGTAGAAATAATGCTTTACCAAAACATGTCAAAAAAAGGAAAAGAGCGGTCTGAATTTGTCTTAAACGACATAAAATTGCAGAGAAAAGAAGAAAGGAAAAGGCAGATAAAACACCGTAGACAAGTAAGCTTAACCTGAAATTTATCTGCCATTCATCAATACATGGAATGACTTACTGATTGGGGGAATAATAAAGTTTACCGATTTCAATCTTTTGGCGACCGGTTTGTTCGCGCCACTTATTGCTGTCACGCAACGAATAAACACAACCGCAATATTCTTGCTGATAAAAACGCTCGCGTTTACTGATTTCAATCATCCGTTGTGAGCCTCCTTCTTTGCGCCAGTTATAATCCCAATAAATCACATCGTCATATTTTTCTGCCGCACGATGACCGCAACCGTTAATTTGCTCCATGTCTTTCCAGCGAGAAATGCCAAGGCAACTGGTGAATACCGGGAAACCGTGCTCATGAGCATATTCAGCCGCTTTTTCAAAACGCATATCAAAACACATGGTACAACGAATGCCTCGTTCCGGCTCCCATTCCATGCCTTTGGCACGGTCAAACCATTCTTGACGATCATAGTCGGCATCAATAAATGGAATACCAAATTTTTGCGCAAAACGAATATTTTCTTCTTTGCGAATCAAATATTCTTTTAACGGGTGAATGTTCGGGTTGTAGAAATAAATCGTAAATTCAATACCGGACGCCAAAATGGCTTCCATCACCTCACCCGAGCAAGGCGCACAACAGGAGTGCAAAAGCAGTTTATTGTGCCCTTCAGGCAATTCCAATTTTTCACGAATAAAAGGTGCATTTGGATCTTTGCGCGGTTTTTGTTTGCGTGTTTTATGTTGAAAACCGACCGCACTTTGAGATTGTTGTTCTGTCATCTTAATAGCTTCTATCTACAGATAAATATGCCAAGGAAATCAACGCTTGTTTATACTCGCTTTCCGGCAGAATCTGAATCGCATCAACGGCTTTTTGTGCTTCTTGTTTAGCGCGATCCATCGCGTAATCAAGGGATTTATGTTCTGCCATAATAGCTAACACCTCATCAATGGCCTCGCGTTTTCCGCCTTGTTCGATGGCTTCGCGAATTAATGCGGCTTGTTGTGCATTGCCGTGATGCATCGCGTGTAATAAAGGAAGTGTCGGTTTGCCTTCGGCTAAATCATCACCCACATTTTTCCCTAAGGCTTTGGCACTCGCGCTGTAATCTAGCACATCATCCACTAACTGGAATGCCGTGCCGAGATAACGACCGTAATTCTGTAATGCTTTTTCCTGCTCGTCATCCGCATCGGCAATGATTGCGGCAGCTTGCGCCGCCACCTCAAATAAACGGGCGGTTTTACTGTAAATCACCCGCATATAATTTTCTTCGCTAGTTTGCGGATCGTTCACATTCATTAATTGTTGCACTTCGCCTTCTGCCAACACATTAGTGGCATCCGCCATAATGCGCAAAATTTTTAACGATTCCAGCTGAGCAACCAATTGGAACGCGCGGGTATAAATGAAATCCCCCACCAACACGCTTGCGGCATTACCAAATTCTGCATTTGCCGTAGCACGCCCACGACGCATATCCGATTCATCCACGACATCATCATGCAACAAAGACGCTGTATGAATAAATTCGACAAAGGTGGCACACGTAATGGCTTTTTGTCCTTCAAAACCTAAGGCTCTTGCCGCCAACACGGCAATTAAGGGACGAATGCGTTTGCCACCGCCTTGCACAATGTAGAATCCCAATTGATTAATCAACACCACATCTGAGTTCAGTTGGGCTAAAATCGATTCGTTCACTTTTTGCATATCCGCTTGGCTTAACGCCTGGATTGCCTTCATATCCATTAAGTTTGTTGTATTCATTTCTATAATTAAGCCACTTAAAATTAGGGGAAGTAGATGAAATTCAAAACGAAAGTGCGGTTGATTCTACCCGATTTTTCTCCCTTTCTGAAATTAAACTACCTAAATTGCCAATTTTTTTATTTTATCGTAAATAAGTTCTTGCTATCCCCTAAATTTTTACGTAGAATTTGCGCCCTATTTATATGAATTTTATGTGCGAAATGAAACAACATTAGAGCACAATTATAGCGGAGTATTTATGTACGCAGTTTTCCAAAGTGGCGGTAAACA
>ERZ791785.1196-NODE-1196-length-14086-cov-11.334830_pt1 | contig 14086 bp, 17 predicted proteins | sample MGYA00509947_ERZ791785 | MGnify/ENA primary metagenome ERZ791785 (study PRJEB30046, sample SAMN00791982) | human gut metagenome | study: EMG produced TPA metagenomics assembly of the A metagenome-wide association study of gut microbiota in type 2...
CCCATCAGCGTACAAATCTTACATATCAGCCACAGCCTGCCCGTCTCTACACCCCATATTTCAACAAATCATAATTTAACATAGCCTAGAAGTCCTGGCAGCCACAATGAAAGTGCCGGCACATATGTTACAAGTAAAAGTACGATAAATATCGCTGCAAAGTAATAAAGTAATGGTTTAATTACATCTTCAATCTTAGTCTTACCAACCTTTACACCAACGAAAAGTGTAGTACCAACAGGTGGTGTGATTGTTCCGATACACAGGTTAAATATCATCATAATACCAAAATGTACGGTATTCATACCAACTGCCTGACAGATTGGAAGGAAGATTGGTGTAAATATAAGACATGCTGGTGTCATATCCATAAATGTTCCTACTATAAGAAGAATAACATTTATTATAAAAAGTATTACATATTTATTATTGCTGATACCCAGCATAACGCCTGAAATAGCTTCTGGAAGTCCTGTAAATGCCATTACCCATGACATGATACTTGACACACCGATAAGGAAAATAATAATTCCCGTCATCTCTGCACTGTCCATTAATATTTTAGGAAGCTCCTTAAGCTTAATTGACTTATAAAATACAAGCGAAAGTATAAGACTGTATACTACTGCAACTACTGCTCCCTCTGTCGCTGTAAATATACCACCGATAATACCACCGATAACTATGATAATCATAAGCAGACAAGGTAAAGCCTGTAATGTAATCTTTAATTTTTCTTTAATTGCATATCTTTTATTGCTTGTATATCCTCTTCTCTTTGCATATATAAATATAACCACCATACATGCAAGTCCCCAAAGTATTCCAGGAATATATCCTGCCATAAAAAGTGCTGCTATTGAAGTTCCACCACTTACCATCGCAAATGTAATCATTACATTACTTGGTGGAATTAAAAGTCCTGTAGGTGCTGTCGCTATATTAACCGCTGCTGAGAAGTTCTTATCGTATCCTTCTTCTTCCTCAACCGGTCCTATAATTGCGCCCATAGCTGAGGCTGCTGCCGTACCCGAACCTGATATGGCACCGAAAAGCATATTTGCCACAACATTAGTATGTGCAAGTGAACCCGGTATTCTCCCTGTAAATATCTTTGCAAAGTTAATAAGTCTGATGGCAATACCACCCTTATTCATAATATTTCCTGCAAGAATAAAGAATGGAATCGCAATAAGGTTAAATACTGATATACCTGAGAATATTCTCTGTGCCCCTGTTACAAGTGCAGGTTCTGTTGACAATACAGGAAGTATTGCACAGATTGACGATACTGCAAGTGATATTGCAATTGGAGCACCTGCAATAAGCATTATAACAAGAATAACTAAAATAATAAGTCCTGAAAGCCATGCTATACTCATACATTTTCTCCTTTCCCTGTAAGGTCAATAACATTTAAAATACCATATACCGCAATAATAATTCCTGTCACCGGAATTACAAGATATATATATCCCATTGGTATTCCAAGTGAAGCTGTCTTCTGTGTCATTGAAAGCTTAGTAATTGATATTCCGCCATATATCATAACAATACATGAAAATGCTATTGTAACCAGTTCAATAACTATATTAAGCTTCTTAAGCTTATCCGGACTTAATTTATCAGCTACAAATCCCATTCTCATATGGTCTCTTTTGCCAAATACATACGCAGCTGCAAATAGTGACATCCAGGTAAATGAATATGTCAAAAGTTCTTCTGATACAGTACTAGGACTGTTAAAAATATATCGTACAAGTATCTGATACGTTCCTATAATAACCATAAATGCGAATAATACAATACATATAATCTTAATTACATTATCCATCGCATTTCTTATATTTTTTAATGCCATCATCTACTCTGCCTCCTTTACCTGTTTATTTATATCCTGTATATGATTATATACATCAACAATATCAGGATTTGATTCAAGCATATCCTGCTGCATATTCTTAACTTTTTCCTTAAATGGTGTTATATCAGGATAAATAAATTCAACACCCATATCATTTTTCGCTGTATTCTTAGCATCTTCAACGCATTTATCCCATTCCACAAGTTCAACCTCTGTTGACTTAGCTGCTGCTTCTTTGAATACTTTAAGCTCGTCGTCGTTTAGTCCTTCAATAAACTTAAGATTACCAACAAGCATATCCGGTATTATCTGATGCATATTATAAGTATAATATTTTGCAACCTCACCATGTTTGTTGTTAGTTAAGGCTAATTCATTATTTTCTGCACCATCAATTACGCCCTGCTGTATAGCTGTATATACCTCACCAAAACTCATAGGTGATGCTGCCGCACCAAATGCCTGCATCATTGCCACACTTGCCGGACTCTGCTGTACTCTTATCTTCATGCCGGCAAGGTCATCCGGTGTATTAATAGGCTTCTTGCCATAGAAATTTCTTGTTCCAGCATTATACCATGTTAATACCCTGAATCCTGATGCATCAGTTGATTCATATACCTTTTCCATATAATCTGTATCCTGCATTACCGCCTTATAACTTTCAATTGAATCGAAAAGATATGGCATACTGAACACCTCATAAACATCGGCAAATGTTTCAAGATTGGCTGTTCCGGCTACAACGAAGTCAATTGCACCTGTCTGTGTAAGCTCGATAGCCTTCTGTGTAGCTCCTAAGAGCTCATTAGGAAATATCTGTACCTCATATTTATCTCCAAGTCTTTCCTCTACATATTCCTTAAATGCTACAAGTCCTGCATACTGGGGATGAGTCTCTGACTGTCCAAGTGCAATTCTTACTATACGTTTTCCATTTGTGGCAGAAAGATTACATCCAAATAAACCAATTGCCATCGTCACACACAGCATAAGTGTAATGCAACGTTTAAGTACTGTTTTTAACATATTATCCTCCATTCCTTAATTTAATTTTTTTAGATTTTCTTTATGAAATATTTCATTCTCGAAGTCATATTTCATTTTATGTTTATATTATAAGGAGGATACTTTTGTTTTTATACAGTAAATGTTTGTCATAGAGGGGGAATTTCTTGTCATATAATTACATAATCACCAATAAAATGACATATTTTTGTGCATTTTTCACATTAATTTCTCACGATATTTAGATGGTATCTCTCCAACTATTCTCTTGAAAATCTTTGCAAAATAATTAGAATCCGTATAACCGACCATTCTGCTTATATCTTTAATGCTCTCATTTGTATCAGATAATAACTGCTTCGCCTTCTTCATTCTGTATTCTGTAAGATATGCCGTAAAATTCTGATTAAAATACTGTTTGAATAACTTACTGAAATATGCATCTGAATATCCCATTGTCTGTGCAGCCTCCTGCATTGATATATCATACATGTAATTATTCTCAACATATTCCTTCATCTGTCCGGCAGTCGCTTTTTCGTCGGTATTCCTGTTATTGTCCGCTCTTGTTCCATTATAATAATTGATATAATCATTCTCATTAAGATTATCATGTATTTCTTTATTATTCATATATATGCCGGAATTTTTACCTGATATTTCCACATTTTCACGATTTAGACTTGTTTTATCTGCAATTTCCATATTAATATAACCCAAACTTCTGTCACCAGCCATAGCAGCGACTTCTTTCTGCGTATTTTTTTTATCAAGCTTTTGTATTGCCATATCCATAACAGCCAGCAGGTCTGATATATCACACGGCTTTAAAAGATAGTCCAGTGCCTTAACCTTAATCGCATTTCTGGCATAACTAAAATCATCATATGCACTTAAGAATATAATCGAACACTCCTCATCCATCTGTCTTATATATCTTGCTGCCATAACACCATTCATTTCCGGCATCGAAATATCCATAATAATAATGTCATTTTTCTGTTCACTACACATATCCACTGCTTCCCTGCCATTAACAGCCTGATATATATTAACTATATCACCATAATATTTTTCAATACGCTTAGCCAATGCCATTCTCTCAATCTGTTCATCATCCACCAACAATACTCTGTACATAACTCTCCCCATCTCCGTACACATTATTTTGAAATATATGTTTATTTCTGTATTATTCTTTTTATTACCATTAACAAAATATATCATATTTAATCAAATATCTGTTTATTCCTGTCTTCTTATCAACACTAACAGACTATATCACATTTAATAAAATATCTATTTATTTCTGTCCAGTATCTTCATTATCCTTATATTCAAAATATACCTGTACAACCGTTCCATGCCCTTTTGTACTGTATATTTTCATTCCGCTGTCATTATACATGGCTTTAATTCTGTGCGCAATATTTCCAACTCCTACTCCGACTGTCTTTCTTTGTATGGTTTCATCAGCTTTTTGTATATCTTCTATACAGTTTCTGACAGCCATAAGTCTGTCTTTATCCATTCCAAGACCGGTATCTGCCACTGACAGCCACATTCTGTCTTCTTTTATAAAACATCTTATATATATAAGACCACCTTGTGAAGAATGTGACAATCCATGTATAATTGCATTTTCAACCAATGGCTGTAATACAAAGGATGGCACAAGTTCATACATGCATTTTTCATCAGCATCACATATATATTTAATTCTTTGTCCAAATCTCATCTGCTGCAGATACATATAATCTCCAACAATTTTAATTTCCTGTTCAAGAGGCATAAATGTTGTCTGTGTCTTTAAATTATATCTGAAAAGACGGCTAAGTGTAACTATCATCTTTTCTGTCACCTCAGCATCTTCAATCTGTGCTGTTCCTGCGATGAGATTTAATGTATTAAACAGAAAATGCGGATTAATCTGGTTTTTTAACATTTCAAAACGCATCTGCTCAAGCTGATTTTCTATTTTGTGTTTTTCTTCTATCGTTGAAATATATTTCTTAGTAGAATGTTTCATCTCAACAAATGATTTAATGAGCATTGATATCTCATCATTGCCCTCCGCTTTAATATCATTTCCCGAAAAATCATTCATGCTTATTCTCCTGGCTTCATTTGAAAGTTCAAGCACAGGTCTTACAATCTTACGGCTTATAAAATGCTTAATCCACATAAACAATATTATTACAACACCGGCTATAATAATACATATTGTCGGTATAACATAGAATAATCTTTTCTGTGCATTATATTCTTCACTACCAAGTGACACTGTAAGCTTCTCATAATTTTTTGCATATTCCTCCAGATATTCCTGCACTGTGTAACACTTATCTATAAGTTGCTTATACTCTTCACTTTCTGTGTCCATACTGCCCAATTGTTCATATATCTGCTTATAGCTGTCATATGCATTATGTATTGACTGGAGAATAATATATTGTTCTTCTGTCATGCTCTTATAATCCATCGGAAGCTGCATAAGCATATCCCTTGTATTGCGGCCTGCCTCTTCCAGATGATCAGACGTATGTGGCTGTTCATCCTGTAAATATGCACGTAATAATTTTCTCTCATTAGCAACAGCATTATACAGATTCATTGCTTTATCATTCTCATCAAGTGTATCTGTAAATACAACCATTCCTCTTATTGACAACATAATACTTATAAGCAGTGCCACAGCAATAACATAACCGCTGACAGCATATACATATTTAAACTTCTTTTTTAAAGACATACTAATCCTCATTTCGTAGGAATTTTCTAATCCTCATTCTGTACATTTCTTATTTTTTCGATTATATCCATATAATCAGAACAATATTCATCATATAACGGCTGTAACTTCTCCCTGCAATACTCTCTTTGTTCTTCACTTATTTTAGTAACCGTTACATCCTTATCTATAACTGTCCTCTTTGCGGCATTATCTGTCATTTTCCATAGATTTCTCTCATATATTGCAGACTCTTTTGCACAATCACTTATTATATTCTTATCTTCCTCTGAAAGCTTATTCCATGTCTTTTGGGATATTAACTGTACCTCCGGTATTCTTATATGTTCATCTATAAGGCAATATTTCGCCTGTTCGTAATGACCTGAATACTCATAAGAACTCCAGTTATTTTCCGCCCCATCAATCTTACCGGTCTGTAGTGCCTTGTACACTTCTGAATATGACATTTTAACAGGGTTAGCTCCAAGAAGCTGTACAGTCTTATACATAACATCAGATTCCTGCACTCTTATATTAAGCCCGTTCAAATCTGACATGTCAGTAAGAGGTTTGACTGAATAGAAATTTCTTGCTCCGGCATCATACCATGATAAGGCTCTTATCCCACAGCTGCTATCCTGTATTGCCTGTGTAAATTCAGCTCCTATATCCCCATCAAGCACCTCCCACATTGCCGCTTCTCCTGAATACAGATATGGCATCTGGATTACTTTAAGCTTAGGAATATTATCTGATATGGAAGCTACTGATACTCTCGCAAAATCCACACCTTCAAATTCAAGCTGTTCGACAATAGATTTTTCATCTCCTAATTCACTATTACATTTGACAATAATCTTAATCCTGCCTCCTGTCTTTTCCTCTACAAGCTGTGCGAATTTATATGCACCTCTTGTTGTCGGATAATTGTTTGACTGGTTCTCAGCATATACAAAAACATATTCCGGCACATTTTCCGTTAACACTTTCCTGCCACAGCCTGACATGACACAAAAAATTGCTGTTATTATAAAAAACAACAGCAATCCTGATAAGAATCTATTAAATTGTTTTACATAGTTATTCACAACAAAGGCTCTCATATACATTGGTCTTTAATCCCTCTCAAAGTACTCTGGATACTTTCCCTTCAACTTTTCAAGTTCAACAAATATTCTGCTGACATGTAACTTTATAACTCTAAGATACTTTCTCTTATCCTTATTCCTTATTGCTTCAATAAGCATCTCGTGCTCATCATTAGTCCTGGCACTAATCGCACTGTTTAATTCTGCAAGATATCTTATTCTGTTATAATGGCTCATCTGCGTCTGTATAATATTATTAGCAAGCTGTTCACCTGAACATTCATAAATCAGCTCGTGAAATGCATTATCAATCTCAATTCTTGGAACACTTTCAACCTGTTCATTATAATTAATAAGACGATTATTAAGTTCTGTCATCTTATCAAGCACCTCATCACTTGCATGTTCAAATATGGCATCCACCATTCCTATCTCAAGACTTTTTCTTACAAACCACTCCTGCTCTGAACGGCGGCAGTTAATACATGCAACATACGTTCCTGACTGTGGTATAATCTTTAACAGTCCTTCTTTTTCAAGATTAACTATTGCTTCTCTTGCCGGAGTTCTTGATACATCATACCTTAATGCCACTTTCTGTGCACTTATTGTATCACCGGGTAACAGCTTAAAATTCATAATATCATATTTTAATTTTTCATAAGTTTCTTCATTTAACGATTTTTCCATACTCTTCCAGCCTTTCTATATATTAAATAGCATGAAAAATAAGACTGGCAGCTTATTTTTCATGCTAATATTATAATTCTACAATCTTATATGATTATTAAAGATACTGTTCAGAGTCTATGTCTATTTGCTTCCTGTAATAAATCCTTTACATTTCCTGATGAAGGGTCACAATTTATACCAGAAAGTGCCTCTAAATTAAAGGTATTTCTTAAGAGTTTCTCTTACTGCACCTTTTCCTGCAATCTCTTCAACAAACATCTCTTCTATCTTATCGCCAATTCCTGCCTCATATAAATTTATACCAAATATATTAGCATTTGACAATAATTTTTTAAGCTGTCCTGTATAAGATGAAGATTCTCCTACTTTAATTCCTTCAAGCTGTGCTTTTAATTCCTCTGACATAGGATCTGCTGATAATTCAAAGCTTCCGCCATTATCATCAACTCCGAGAAGATATCTGCACCAGCCTGCTATTGCAAGTGGAATAGCTGTAAGCTTCTTAGCATTGCCTTCCTTTGCAACATATGACTTAATTGTCTCACCATATCTTATTCCAACTTTTTGTGATGTATCTGTTGCGATTCTTTGTGGAGTATCAGGCATAAATGGATTAGGTATTCTTACATTAAGGACTTCATCCGCAAATTTTTCAGGAGAAATAATACCAGGGTCTGTAACAACCGGCATACCCTCAACAAGTCCTATTCTTCTTACCAGTTCAGCAAGTTCCTTATCCTTCATCTCATCAGCAATAAGGTCATAGCCTAAGATACATCCATATACAGCAAGTGCTGTGTGTAATGGATTAAGACATGTCGTAACCTTCATTCTCTCAACCTTATTAACCGTATCCCTGTCAGTCATGTAGACACCTGCTTTTTCAAGCTGTGGTCTGCCATTAGGGAATCTGTCTTCAATAACAAGATACTGTGGTCCTTCTGCATTTACAAATGGAGCAATGTAAGTTCTCTTAGAAGTAATTACAGGTGCCATATCTTCAACTCCTGCCTCTTCCAATGACTTAGCCACTGAATCTGCCGGTCTTGGAGTAATCTTATCTATCATAGACCATGGGAAAGAAATTACGCTTTCATCATTGACATATTTAACAAAATCATCTCCTACAAAACCCTTCTTGTTCCATTCACTTACCATTTCAGTTATTGAATTTCTTAACTTTTCACCATTGTGTGAGCAGTTATCCATAGAAACAACTGCAAGCGGCGCCTTACAGGTATTAAATCTTTCAAATAAAAGTGCCGCAACCACTGCCATAGCAGATGTCGCCTTATCAGGTCCGTTGTCAATATCATTTTTAATAAATGGGAAGAATTCACCATTGGCACCACGGAGTGCATAACCCTTTTCTGTAATAGTAAATGATACCATCTGAAGCTTAGGATTGGCAAAAATTGTCTTTAATCTTGACCATTCAGCCTCTGAATCAGACTGTGCTTTAACGGCCTCTGTAAGAGAACCAAGCACCTTCTTATCAGTACTTCCGTCTTCCTTTAAAGTTACTGCCATTACAAGATTATCAAATGGCTTATATATCTTATCAACAACATCGAAGTCAAATGTTTCAACACATGTAATTCCCTTATCTGACACACCCTGTTCGATTAATGTATCTGCAATTCCGCCAATGAATATTCTAAAAATATTACCAATTCCAAAATGTACCCATACAGGTGATTCCTTAGTATCAGCGGCTACCTTTTCAACATCATATGATGGAAGGTTAATTCCAGCCTTCTCCCATGCTTCTTTATTCTTAATTCCTTCAATTGAAAGTTTCATATTATTCTCCATTCCATAAAATTACTTAGATGATTTATCAATAGCTTCCCATAAGCCGTTTAAGTAAGTTGCACCTAACGCTCTGTCATAAAGACCATACCCAGGCATAGCAACCTCGTCCCATATCATACGGCCGTGGTCAGGTCTTATAACTCCATCAAAGCCTGTATCATATAAAGTCTTCATAATCTTGTACATATCAATTGAACCATCTGATGATAAATGCGCAGCTTCCTCAAAATCTCTTGGTGAATTGTACTTAAGATTTCTTACATGTGCAAATGGTATTCTGCCTCTGCATGCTTTAATAATCTCACAAAGATCATTATTCTGGTTAGAACCAAATGAACCTGTACAAAGTGTAATTCCATTGTATGGCTTATCTACCGCATCAAGAAGTCTTGTAACTGAATCCTTGCCTGTCATAATTCTTGGAAGTCCAAAGATTGGCCACGCCGGATCATCAGGATGAATACCCATCTTAATATCGTACTTCTCACATACAGGTCCGATAGCTTCAAGAAAATATATAAGATTGTTAAATAACTTCTCAGCATCAACATCGCTATACATCTCAAAGAGTTCTTTTAATCTGTCTAATCTTTCAGGTTCCCATCCAGGCATTACAAAACCATTAGACATCTTCTCAACTGACTCCTTCATATGTTCAGGGTCTATCATATCTACTGTATCCTGGTTATAAGCTAACACAGTAGAACCATCAGGTCTTACTCTTGCAAGCTCTGAACGTGTCCAGTCAAATACAGGCATAAAATTATAACATACCATATGAATATCAGCTTCACCAAGAGCCTGTAATGTCTTGATATAATTGTCAATATGCTCATCTCTTTTTGCTGTACCAATCTTAATATCATCTGATACATTAACAGATTCAATACCGGCAATTCCAAGTCCTGCATCACTTACAACCTTCTTCAGTTCTGCAATCTCTTCTGGAAGCCAAAGCTCTCCTGCCTGCTTTCCAAAAAGCGTTGTAATAACATTCTTAACTCCCGGAATCTGTCTAATCTGCTTAAGTGTTACACTGTCATATCCCGGTCCATACCATCTTAATGTCATATCCATAATAAAAATCCTCCTTAAACTAATAACATATGAATATCTCATGTATTATCTTATTCTTAATATTAATTGTGTACTGACAGCTTTAATGTTATGTGTACCTGAGTACAAAAAGCTGTCTTAAATATGTCAGAGCCATATTTATTTGTTTTGTTGTTATTATACTAACATGTTAGTACTGACATGTCAATATATTCTTTTAGTTTATTTAATGATTTTTATTATTAAAAGTGACATGTTAGCTTATTAATTTTAAAAACCAACGTAAGTAAGTCACCCAGTTACAATACCAGACCTTACAGACCTGATAATGTCCTCATCACAAGGTCTGCATCTTTATTTTCCAGTTCCTGTATTATATGAAGATAGATCTTTTGTGTCGTAGTCATGCTCGCATGCCCTAATCTTCTTGCAACACTTGCAATTGATACACCGGCGTAACCGCAAGAGCCTCAGAAAATCTCATTCCCGTCTTAGCAACTAAGAGAATAAACCATTCCCAGTTGACCTCTATAAAGTTATACTTAAGTATGTACAATAAATATTGAATAAGAATGTACAAATGTTATGATATATGAGTTGCAAGGAGGAGCTCATAATGATACTAAAGCATCAAATCATAACAGATATAAGAATAGAAAGTGTCAATGACCTGTACAAGTTAAAACCATTTTTGGAGGATGGCACATTGAAGATTAATAAAAGTCAAATAGCTAGAGAATTGGAGGTAGATAGGCAACTGTTGATAAATATATAAATGCCGATTCCTGGGTATAAAAAACTGAGATCAATGTTCCATAATTAAAAGGATCTGACCTCAGTAACTTTTGAAATATTTAGTTATCACAACGATATAATAGCAGAAGTTTTCAACACCATCCGAATATACATTCATCTCAAATCTGATATCCGGATTTCTTTAACTCTTCCCTATACAATTCAGCTATATATGCCGGACCATTGCACCACAGCTTTGTTTTTTCATCATACAGTTCTTTTCCTGTCTTTGAACATAGAAAATCTGTCAATATCTCTTTTCTGTCCTTGCCCGTTTCTTCTGCAATCTCATCTATCACCATAGTGATAAGAAGGTCTATTGTATAATTCATTTTTTCCTTCGGAATTGTTACTTCAGCCATATCTTCTCACCTTTCACAAATTTCAGACACTTAATAGCGGATTCTGTTTTGAAGCAATATTGATCTTTTAGTTTATTGGGCAGCAACTGTCTGATGCAGAAATCGTCTGCTTCCTTATCGCCTGCTGTCCCGAAAGCCCCGGCAAGGTAAGCAGTAAGGGTAGCGTTTGTTGCATCATCCGCAATCTTTCCTGCTATGATATCATACCTTGCCATTTCACGTTCAACTTCGATAAACATTTTTTTCTTTCGATGAGCTGCAATGCAATGTAGCCAGTCTACATCTGCATTTTCAAAAATATGCGTTTCAAGATTTTCTGAAAGTTTGAATTCAAAAGTTGAAATATATCCATACTCCTGTCCCTCTTCAATTGTTCCGGTTGCGATTGCTTTGGCTATTGAGGTTCTCAGAAAACTTTCTGCCTGCTCCTTCGATGTAGTTAAATAAAATCCCTGCCCAAAATCTTTTCTTTTTGCACATTTGGCAAGTTCTGGCTCTTTTACTTCACAATAGCTTCCATGATAGAGAACAAATCCATCTTTTAACTCAAGCACTAATCTCTATCCCCTTTCCTTGCAAAAATTCAGTAATATCTTCAAGCACAGCTTCATCGCCTTCACAATGAAAAATTCCATAACATTTTTCTATATATCCAAGAACATCAGCTTCTTTAAACAGGTGGATAATCTGTTCAACAGGTAAATGCCACTCTTCTGATGCAAGCCGGATTAATCTTGTTTGCATGAAAGTAATCTCTGTTTTCTCACTCATTATGAATCCTCCTTCTTTTTCTTGGTCAATAAAATTGGAAGTTATATATGCCTTTGCAAATATACCATATCAATTAACTGTACGCCGCCCTCATAAATTGGGTGGTTATAATTGTTTGTAAAAAAATTTGAAATCCTGTGAGAACGTATAAATCCACATTTCTCATAAAATGGTATTGTCAGTGGACTATCACCAGTTCCAACCTGCAAAATAGAATATTCATCTGCGTATTTACTGACAAGAAATTCAATTAATGCTTTCCCATATCCTATTCCATGATATTTGGGATCAACCGCAATATTCTTGACTTCAAGTATTCCATTACCTTCATCGGTGACAACACATTCAGCTTTTACATCATTATCTTCAAGCACATACATAGTTCCTTTTTCAAGATAGCGATCAACCATGCTTTCCTGTTCATCTGCTAATAACAATAATGATATAAACTGCTTTTTATTCTCATTTACTTCTCGAATTTTCATATACATTACTCCGTCAAATTGGAATTTATCGTCTTGTTCCATTCTTATCAAAATTCTTTTTTAATGCTATTTCTGTTGGGAGAATAGATCCAATTAAAGGAATAAGTTGAACACCACAGATAATTCCTCCTATACTCCCAACACAATCTTCATTTTTTCCAATTACTAAAAGCATGAATATTACTGTTATCGGCAACATAACCATTCCACAGACATACCAGACTTTACCACAATATTTATGAGCAAATTCCCATGTGTCTTTGTTCTTCATAGACATCGAAGTCCGATATCCAAATACTGAATTTATTTCCTTTGGAGCCTTTTTCATAAAATATCTTCCAAAACCAATCATCGTAAATGGAAGAAGCAAATCCATAATCAACATAAAAATCCAAAACCCCATTGTAAACCTCCTTTGCACCAACTACCGATTTCTTAGTTTCAAAAACTAGAATTTTACTTTGTAACTATGACTTTTCCTTCAGAATCCAGAAGGGGTGTAATACCAGCTCCGTATCCAGATTTCCAACAAAGATAATTAACTCCAGTCTCCTTATCTACAAGAATTTGGCGAATCCCTTCATCCTTAAGCGAACTTCCATCTCTAAATATAACTTCAAATCTTTCTTCTTTCTTTGCCATGTTTATTCCTCCTCGTTAAGTGTTAAATTCTGATTTCTCAGCTCCAAAAACTGGAAGTTGGTTACTTCTTGTAATTCATTTTCTTACTTAATACCCCAAACAAAGCCAATAAAAATATTCCTATTCCAAGCAATACGCCAGCCACTTTCATTAATTCATTGTTTGTATACTCTGTATCCGGAAGAATCCCATACTTGTAATAAGAATAACTAACATGGTCTGTGGTATATGCAGCTATGGAATCTCCTACATTATATTCCGAATATACAAATCCCGGTACTTGCATTCGCTTGTGATAATCATTCACTTTTCCATTGTTGTAGTAGAAGAAATAATTCTGAGATATCGTATCAGCCGAGGCATCTTCAGCCCTTTTACCTGTAATCACAATATCCTCCATATAGTAATCTTCTCCCAGTACCATCTCTTCCATTTGTGTATTAAATGCTTTAGATGTCAAAAGTATATTTATCCAGACTGTAATGAAAGCTATACTTAAAATAATGAAACAAATCCAAAACAAAATTTTCTTTTGATTTCCAGTTAATATTTCTTTTGATTCTTTGTGCTCAACCAATTTATTACTCATTCCATAATACCTCTAAAGTACTTTTTTCTTCTTCCTTCCCTTCGTCCAAGAAGTGTATCTCACTCAAGAACTCGGTCAATCCCGATTTGTTGATATCAAACTTGCTGGCGGCGAACAGCATTTCATGCTGTTTGCGGACGGCAAGTCCACAGGGGATAGCCGCTTTAGCGGCGCAAGGGGGTGT
>ERZ791785.1216-NODE-1216-length-13844-cov-3.098847_pt1 | contig 13844 bp, 10 predicted proteins | sample MGYA00509947_ERZ791785 | MGnify/ENA primary metagenome ERZ791785 (study PRJEB30046, sample SAMN00791982) | human gut metagenome | study: EMG produced TPA metagenomics assembly of the A metagenome-wide association study of gut microbiota in type 2...
AAGCCTCTTCAAGCTTGTCCATATGTCCTGCAAAAGCTTTTGCAAAAGGTTCAAGTACACTTTTAACAAACGCTGGCTTAAATTGAGATGTATTTTTTAATTTTTCAAAAGTAACCCATTCGCCTTTAATTTTTGAATTTGGTTTTATATAGTGGAATAAAAGATATATGTTGAATTTTTCAGAAACTGATATTGGAAGTTCATCCTCCATTGCGATTATTTCCCCATTTTCCATATGAACTCCGAACTTTCTTCCAAAATGATATATTACAAGATATTCCCCTTCTACATTAAGTTCTGGCAACTCTTTCATAATTTCTTCTTTGTCCATATTTTTGAATACTTCTTTCCATTTTAAACATGCCATTTCATAATTTGATGTTATTTCCTTTGCCATACTATTTCCCCCTATTTTATAATATTTTTTTATATATAATACTACTTTAATTTTATAGTTAAAACTATATTTTGTAAAACAATAAACTTTTTTGAATCTATGCATACTCTACGTTTCGTAGAGTATTATTTACCTAAAAATCATTTACTCCTCACATTAAAAATTGTATACTCTCTAATGTCTTTGAACAAAATAAATCAAGAAAGAAGGGGTAAATATGAACACAGAATTTCATAAAATAAATTTAAATGAATGGAATAGGGCTCAATATTTTTACTATTTTACAAAAATGCTGCCTACAGGTTACAGTCTTACTTCAAATATAGATATAACTCAAGCTTACAATGCTATAAAAAATAAAGGTAAAAAGTTCTTTCCTGCATATTTGTATATATGCTCAAAAATTATATCAGAAGAAAAGGAATTTAGAATTGGATACTTAAACGATGAACTAGGATATTACGAAGTCCTTCATCCATCTTACTCTGCGTTCCATAATGACGATAAATCTATTTCAAATATGTGGACTGAATACGATGCTGACTTTGAAGTTTTCTATAATAATTATATTGAAGACCAAAAATATGCGAGTAACCATGGGATAATGGCAAAACCACAAATGCCACCTGCAAACAATTGTATGATTGGTATGATACCTTGGATTGAATTTACAAACTATACACCAATACCATATGCACCGATGAATAGTTTCTTTCCCATAATTCAAGCAGGTAAATTTTTCGAAAAAGACGGTAGAAAAATGATGCCACTTTCAATCACAGTTCACCATGCTACTTGTGATGGATACCATGTTGGTGTGTTCTTTAATAAATTCCAAGAATATATGAATTGTCCTGAAAGTTGGATGAAATAAAGAGGATTTTAAAAAACACCAATTTAAATATTGGTGTTTTTATATTTATATTATTTTGAGTTTTTATCATGCAAATCTTTTAAATGATCTTGGTCAAGAATACTCTTTTTATCTCCATAAGCGCATTTGCTAAATAATTTTTCAGCCTCAACAACATCAAGCCCCTTGATAGTCATATTTTGTGGTTCTGACTCACCAAGCCCATCTTTATAAAGCATATAAAGATAATTCACAGCCTGTGGCAAAAATCCTAACATTCTCGCACCAATACAATCTGCTGCAACTGGGTCAGTACCTGCAATTATAAGGCCCGGTGTGTCGACTGCTTTTCCAAATATAGGTCCTGTTCCTATCATAGCCTTATCCATACTTATTATTGCTAGGTCAATCGGCATTTTCTTCGCAAAACTTCGGATAAATCCATGCAAATCATCGTGAATTCCTGTGTTCTTTTTCGGAAATCCGTGTACACTTGCAGGTGGATATCCAAGACAAATATTTTTAATACTTGCTGTTATTGTGGCCTCTTCGTGATATTTAAGTTGTGTAAATGAAATTATAACATCTGCATCCTCAACCACCTTATTTACAGGCGTCGATTTTAGAATCGGACCATCAAGCTCAAGTTCAAAAAATGGACCATAGTTCATATCCACAAATTCAACTTTTTCTTCCTCTATAATTTTATCAAACCCTGCCGTTTTCAATACCTTTTGTGAATCAGTTCCACCAGATCCGAACGCTATGTATATTTCAGATGGCTCTCTTTTTTTAACATATTCAATAAGTTTTTTCAAAGTCTTTGGTCCTGACACAACACCATCTTTAGGCTTCTTATCCTTCACTCCATTTGGACTTATTATTACCTTATCGCCTTTTTTGATAATCTCATCAATCGGCAACATGTCCAACGCTTTTTCTAGAGATTGCCCCTCTGTCATTCCCTTTGTAATTGCTACTATTGGTTCTTTTATTTTCCTATTATGTCTCATATTTTCACCTCTTATAGAGTTTGTGTAATTTTTTTTGCCATTATGCAAAAATAGAAATGTTTCGACTAGAAAATTTCACACTTTTTATAGTATCATTTAAATATAGATGTAAATACTTTATAGTTGGTAAATTATTTTGAAAGATTTATAATATAAGATGAAAATATAATTAATATATAAGTTTTAAGGAGATATAATTATGCATAATATCAAAGAATTTATAGATATGAATGAAAAAGATTTTGATTCATTTTTTAATATATTAGACAATTCTTTTCCAAAAAGTGAAAGAAGAGATTATCCTTCTCAAAAAGATTTACTTTCTATAAGTAACTATCGACCTTTCGTATTTAAGGAAAATGATGAAGTATTAGCACTAATGGCTGTGTGGGAATTTAGTGATTTTGTATATGTAGAACATTTAGCTGTCGATAGCAAGTTGAGAGGAAAAGGTGTCGGTACAGAATTAATCAAAAATTATTTAAATAAATGTGACAAGAAGGTCTTCTTAGAAGTTGAACCTCCAAACTGCGATACATCTAAAAGAAGAGTTTCATTTTATGAAAAACTAGGATTCTCTTTTAATGATTTTTATTATTTACAACAACCTTTAAATCCTGGCGACTCTCCTTTTAGATTAAATATCATGAGTTATCCTGAGGCAATAGGTGAAAGGGAGTTTGATACGTATAAGAAGGATATATACAGGGATGTATATGGTGTCGAGCTCTAGATTAATATATATTTCAAAAAATTTTTATACTTGATGAACACTATTAATATAATGCTAAATAAGATGTTTAGAACAATGTAGATATAGTGTATAATATAATAAATACTTTTAAAAGAGGTGTACTATGGAAAATTTAAAAGAAATAAGATGGAAACAAAGATTTGAAAACTTTGATAAATCATATAAATTATTAAAAAAATATTCTCATAAACCAATAGTAACAGAACTTGAGAGAGCTGGGATCATACAATTTTTTGAAATGACATTTGAATTAGCATGGAAAGTCTTAAAAGATTACTTGGAATCAGAAGGTTATATAGTAAAAAGTCCTAGAGAAACAGTTAAACAAGCTTTTCAAATAGGATTAATAGATAATGGTCATGTTTGGATAGATGCTTTATCAAATAGAAACTTAACAACTCATACTTATGATGAAGAATTAGCAATTAAGATGACAAGTGAAATACTAGATGCTTATCTGCCAGAATTAGATAAAATGTATGAGAAACTTTCAAAGGAATTATAATATGTTTGGATTATTAGATAGAGATATAAAGTATATAATTAAAGCATTAGAACAACATGATGAAATTGAGAAAGCTATTATCTTTGGAAGTCGTGCTATGGGAAATTACAAAAAAGGTTCTGACGTAGATATAGCTATAATTGGAGAAAATGTAAATAGAAGTATTATTTATAATCTTGAAGACTGCTTAAATGAGGTTTATCCTTTACCATATTTTTTCGATATTATTCAATATAATGAAATAACGAATGAGAATTTAATTAACCATATAGATAATGAGGGTAAGCTTTTATATACAAAAAAGTAAATATTCACAATAATTTAAAAAACTAGCTAAACTTATTATAAATTTAGCTAGTTTTTTTATAGCATTATATCAATTAAACAATTTGGGGGCATAATCTCTACACGTCAGCCATTGCAGCCCTTGCCTTTTCCATAAATTCATCAGGGCTACTTTCTGGTGCCATAAATGCAACCTCTTCGCCAAGAGCTTCAAAGTGTTTTCTAGCACACTTGATTTTTGCTTTTTCTTCTTCTCTAAGAAGGTTGATATCACTTTTACCTTTAGTCTCAACAACAAAGTAAAGTCTCTCTTCATCAACTTCATTTATCACTACTGCCCAGTCTGGGTTGTAACTTCCAATCGGTGTCTCTATCTTAAACCAGCTTGGCAATTTAACATAAACTTTGACCTCTTGTCTATCTTCAAACTTCTTAGCAAATCTCATTTCTACATCAGAGTCACATATAGCATAGTTATAAGGTGATTTTTTACTTTCCACTATTTTGTCGTTCAAATAAGCAAGCAGTTCACTATCATTAAACATTTCTATAGAATAATAATCTCCACCTCTAAACTTAGAATAGCTTATGCCATCTACAACCATAAGTCTTAGATTTTTTCTTATTATTTTAGTTACTTCTTCTATATATTTCTGAGGATTTCGTTTAAAGTCCTCTAATCTTTTTGAATTAATTAAAATATCTATTATAGTTTTTCTAGTTAAGTTAGTTTTATTTTGTAAGTCAGTTATTATATCTGGCAACTGAATATTATATTCCAATTTATGTTGATCTTCTCTTATAGTTCTTCCTTCTAATCCTGTTTCCCTCGCCATTGTATCTATTGTACTTTTTGATGAAAACATTCTAGGAGTATTTATTTTAGGCATAATTCTTATATCTTCTATAGATTTTCTGATTAATTCTTTGCTATCAAAATCTAAGCGATAAATAGTCTTAGATTTTATTTTGTTCCATAGATTTATAAATTCTTCACTGTCTAAAATAGCCTTATTAAGCTGAACTCTTTTCTTTTTAGTTGCATCTTTAATTTCGTAACTCGTAACTCTTTTCTTTAACTCTTCATATATTCCACCATAGAAATCTATAAACTCTTTGTCTAATTTTAATGAATCATCACTTCCAGGTTCAGATTTTATAGCAATTTTCAGCTTATCTGTAACATTTCCTTTATCAGTTATATACTCTTCTTTTACTAAATATTTATAAAGCTCTTCTGATTTATCATATCCCATATAAATATTTTCACCAAAGTTTTCATTATCAGCTCTTGTAACATTAGCAAAACTGTGTTTTTCCACTATACCAAATTTAATATTAGTATCTCTTTCTATTTCACTTTGTAGTCCGCTGACAAACTCAGAATAAGATTCATTTGCCATAACTGTAAGCCTATTTACACTGTAGTCTTCTACTCTCTCTCCTTCTTGATTTACACAAAGTCTAAGACCTCTACCAATCTCCTGTCTTTTACTGATATAAGTACCCTTCGATTCTTTCAACGTGCATATTTGAAAAACATTAGGGTTGTCCCATCCTTCTCTAAGAGCAGAGTGAGAAAATATAAATCTAAGTGGGTTATCCATGCTTAAAAGTCTTTCCTTGTCCTTCATTATCAAGTTATAAGCATCATCATCAGCTTTTGTATTTCCCTTAGTATCTTTATATACTATTTTTCCTTTTTTCTTATCAGATGCAAAATAACCATTATGAGTAAAAGCTACTTCCAAATCTCTATTCTCATTATCTTTATATTTATCTAAAGTAATTAGTTTGGCATATTCCTCTTCAAACATTTTGGCATACTTACCTTTTATCGGGTTATTGTCTTTATCATACTCTCTATAATTAACAACTTTATCAATAAAGAATAAACTAAGCACTTTTATTCCCATTTTATTTAGCATTACTTCCTTGTCCAAATGCTCTTCTATAGTTTTTCTTATCTGAAATCTTTTTACTGCATCCTCATCCAAGTCACCGATAACTTCTTTTAGATATATTCTAGTTCCATTAGAAAAATCCACATACTTATTTCCCTCTCCCCAGCTTATATCTTGCACTAAGTAATTGCTATAAAGTTCTCTTCCATTTGTTAATTCTTTTAAATCATCACCTAGCTTTACTTGTTTCTTACTTCTTTTTATCGCACCTGTTTTTTTATCTTGTACATCTATCTCTAATTTAGCCTTTCTCTCGCCTACTTCGACTAATTTTATATAAGGTAAATTAAAAGAATCCTCACTTCTAATAGATAACACTTCTATTCTTTTTACTAACTTATTTTCATAAGCGTCTACTGCATCTAGCTTATACACCATGTTGTACTCATCTACATGAGTAGCAGAATATCTCAATGTGCATAATGGGTTAAGTGATTTTATAGCTTCCTTAGATTTATCAGTAGTATCCACACTTTGAGGTTCGTCTATTATAACAATCGGATTAGTTTCCTTTATTAAATCTATTGGTTTTTGTCCGTTTAACTTATCCTGTGGTCTATGAATTATATTAGACTTACTTTCCTTAGTAGGGTCGTCGAAACTTTTTCTAAAAGCATCTATATTTATAATCATTATTTCTATAGTATTAGAAGTCGCAAAACTTCTAACTTGATCCAATTTAGATGAATCATAAACAAAGTAATTTGCTGGTTCATTGTTGAAAATACTATTAAAATGCTCCTTTGTTATTTGTAAAGTTTTATAAACACCTTCCCTAATTGCCACAGAAGGAACTACTATAACAAATTTAGTAAATCCGTAATTTTTATTAAGTTCATAAATACTTTTTAAATATACATAAGTCTTACCAGTACCAGTCTCCATCTCAACAGTAAAATTCATTCCTGCTAGTTTTTCACTTCTTTTCAGATTATTTCCCATCTGTATATTTTGGACATTTTCCAAAACATCATCATAAGTCAAATCAAGACCATTACCAATTCCCGTATCAGTGTAAACTACTCCAAATCGTTGTTGCTCTTGATTTAAACTCTTGCTATCCAAAACTGTAAAATTTGACTGTCTACTTTGTTGTCCTCTGAAGATGTCTACTATAGAGTTTACTGCATCATTTTGATATTGTAGATTAGGTTGAAATTTTAATTTCATAACTACACACTCCTTACATCTTCAATTTTAAATTGTTTTAAATTTTGCACAGCATTTATTTTAGCAGCATCGCTCATAAACCCAGCTTCTTTAAATATTACCTTAGTGTCCATAAATGGTGACCTATGTTTTGGAATTTCATCAATAACATCTTGAGTAATCTTATCATCAAGACAAGCAAGCAATGCCCCTTGCCCTATATTGTATAAAGTGTTATATCCAACTTTAATTTCTTCTATCTTTGCTGTTAATTCTACACCACTTTTTAAAAGTATTTCATATAATAAATCTTCATTAGTTCTGTCTTTTTTTAGATTACTCTCCATATCAAGAAGGTTTTGTTCTAAATTATCCATGCTAGAATCCCATGATTTTAAGTTTGATGAATCTAACTTAAATACCTTAAATCCTATATCAAGATTTTCTATTCCTTCTTTATCTTTGTTTTCTGATACTATCTTGTCTCCAGCTCTTCTTATACGTTCTTTTCCTATTTCACAGATATTTTTGTAACCTGACTTATAAGCATCACTTTTTTCATATGTAAGTTCCGGAAGTTGAACCATAATAAATTTGCGTTTTCCTATATCCTCCATATTTAACTGCATTACTGCATGTGCAGTTGTAGATGATCCTGAAAAAAAGTCTAGTACTATATCATTCTTATCTGTTGCTAATAATAATTCCTTTTTTATTAATTCTACTGGTTTAGGATAATCAAATAGTGCCTTATCATTAAATAGTTTTTTTAAATTTTGAGCAGCTGATTGTGTATGACCAACTTCTTCATGATACCATAAGCTTATAGGCACTATTCCATTTTGGACTTCACTTAAAAAACGCTTTATTCTTGGAACATTGTCTCCATTTTCTCCAAACCAAATTCTATTATCTTTTATCAAATCATTTAACTTTTCTTCACTTACTCTCCAGCTTCTTCCATTAGGTGGGTATATTTCTCTACCTGATGGCGTTTTAATACCGTAAATGTCTTTTTCTGTAACTCTACTTACAGAAATGTCTCCTGAAGTCCATGGACCTCTAGAGTCATTATCTAAGTTCTTATATCTAGATTTTTGTTCGTCTGTCATCGGTAATAAATTTCTACTAAATAAATCCTTTGATTTCGCATAGCAATATATATTCTCATGATTTAATGAAAAGTATTTTGCATCATTCTGTGGACTAAATTTTTTCTGCCAAATTATCTCTTGTACATAGTTACTTTCACCAAATACCTCATCACAGATTTTTCTAAGATTAGAATTTTCATTATCATCAATACTAATAAATATAACACCATCTTCTCTTAATAAATTTCTTGCCAATTTTAATCGAGGATACATCATATTTAACCAATCAGTATGATATCTACCATTAGTTTCAGGATTAGCTCTTGTTGTTTGATTAGTAATCTCTTTATAATTAGCAATATTATCCCTAAAATTATCATGATATACAAAATCCTTCCCTGTATTATAAGGTGGGTCAATATATATCATCTTCACCTTACCAAAATAACTCTTTTGAAGTAATTTCAATACCTCTAAATTATCCCCCTCAATATAAAGATTCTCTGTATCATCCCAATTCTTGCTACTTTCTTTGTCTGGTCTTAAAGTTCCTGTCGAAGGTGTTTGTGCTATTCTTATTGCGTTCTTTTTTCCATGCCATGTAAACTCGTACTTTTCCTCGTTATCATCTACTTCATCCCCCAGTACTAATCTTAACTTTTCAAAGTCTATCTTTCCTTCTTCAAAAACTTCTGGAAACAGTTGTTTTAAACTGTTTAAATTCTCCTCAATTAAATCCATACTTTTTCCACATAATTCTTCCATAACTCTTCCCCTTTTGATAAAAACTTAATATGTTTTATCCTAAGTAATTTCCCTTATTTTTTGATCTTAGACTTATATTTTGAATAAACCCATTCTGTTATATTTTAGCTTTCCTATCTGGATATTCTAAATACCTCTGTTGAATTTCATTATTACTATTCTTATAATATAAAGTTGCTTTTATAGGGTTAAATTTATTGTAATTTATAGTTACACCTACTTTATATTCATACTTTTTAGACTTTACAAATCTTGTTACTACATCTTTATCTTCTTTGCTATCTTCAGATTTTTTAGTTTCTATAATAATATAGTTTTTATATTTATTTTTTAACTGTTTCATTCTTGTATGTACTATAATATCAGGTCTTATAATTCCACTATTATTTTTAATATTCCCTGGTAATTCTTTTTTGTTTTCACCATTTCTATTAAATTGCATATCCACATGATATTTTTCATCATAAAATTCTAAATATTTTTCAATATAATATGCAAGTCTATAACTAATACAATCTTCATACAATGTTCTATCTTGAAGTAATTCCTTATCATTTTCACATATGTTTTTAAAAGCATATGTTAGTATGTTTTCAACCTTTTTTATTTCTTTTTCATCCATGCTTCCATCCCCTTTATATATTTTTATAATAATTTAATTCTTGCTTATTTTAATAATTTAAAATTATATTTTAAGATTTTGTTTTAGATTTTCTATTTCTTTATTTATTTCAGTAGCTTTTACATTAAGCTCCATCTTTTTATTAAACTGACTTTCTCTTTTTAGTTTGCTTAATGTTTTTTTAAGCTCAACTTCTAGTTTTTCTATTTTCTCTGATATTTGTTTATTTTCCTCTAATGTCTTTTTATCTCTTATGTCTTCATACTCCCCTGTTTTGGCAGACATATTAAAAAGATAAATCTTATCGTTTATAGTTTTATAAAAGTCAAATAGATTTATATAAGGTATTTTGCTAAGACTTATAGAATCTATAAACTTTTTATCATTTTGACTTAAGCTACTTATATTTAACCAATTGGTTGTATTACTTTCCTCTACTACAGTTTTGTTTTTCTCAGTTTTGCTAAGTCTTTTTATAGCTGTGCTTATACTGTATTCTTTATCAAATTCATATATAATCACTAGAGGATTTGGTATATTGTTGTTGATAATCTTGCTTATTTTATCTATCTTATCTTTTTGCTTTAGTTTAACTTTTAAGTATACTATCGCCTCATAGTAATATTCTTCATTTACAAAAGGAGCTATGTTTATAGTAGAGCTATTCAAAACATAACTCATCTCTATTCTATCTATATAATCAATGAAAATTCTCTTATCTTCTTTGGACAAATCCCCTTTATCGTAAAACATCTTTTTGTCTAGTTTTCGCCCAAGATATTTAACTTTATCTAATCCAAGTAATTCAAACATATCATTATCTCCTATTTAATTACTAAATATGAAACTATCTCAAATTCTTCTTGATTAGTATTGTTATCGAACATTCCACTTAAATCACCTAAGGAAAATATATTTAAAGTGTCTTGTTCTTCTATTTTTCCAACTATATCATTTGTGACATCTGTTAATAAATCTTTGTATTTATCCATTTTCTTTTGATTTTTAGTTTCTTCATTAAATTCTTCCACTAAATCATTTAGGACTTTGTTGTTTCCTATACATAATGCTTTATAAATATCTAGTATTTTCTTGACGTTGGAATAATTGTAAATTATCTCTCCATCTTCTTTAACATAAGCCATATAATAAGGATATATTGGATTTTTATCACTTTCGTTTTTATAGCTATCTGTTTTCTTTAGGCAATATATTACTCCAGGTTTTATCTCATCATCTAGTGATTTATTATTGTTTTTTACTATGGAATAAATACCAAGAGGAGTGTTTTCTACTTCACTATCGTATTTTTCCTGTAAATTAATAAGGTCCATTCTAAAATCGTCTAATGTGAAATCTGTAAGAGATACATTTCCATTTACCTCTTCTAAATCTATTACTTCTTCTTGTAGTTGTTTAAGTTGTTTTCTTCTGTATTCCAAGTCCTTCATCTTCTGTGGATTTTCGTTGATAACATCTTCTTCACCAGTTGCAGAAATATCTAGCATAGTCATCTTTTGTTTTACCCTGCCTTCTAGGTGGATATATTCATCAAGCTCCATACTTGGCCAGAAGTTTACTAATTTTATGCAGGTGTTTTTTGAGCCAAGACGGTCAATACGACCAAATCGCTGCACTATTCTAACTGGGTTCCAATGTATATCGTAGTTTATCAAATAATCACAGTCTTGTAAGTTTTGCCCTTCACTAATACAGTCTGTTGCTATTAATATATCTATTTCTTCTTTTGCTTCTGGCATAACTTTTTTTCTTTCTTTTGATATTGGTGAAAAGTTTATAAGTACTTTATTTAAATCAACTTTATTAATTTTAATAGTTGTCTTAGGATTTTCACTTCCCGTAACTAGAGCTGAGTTTAGGTTGTACTTATGTTTTGCCCATGTGCTTATGTTCTTATATAGATACTTAGCTGTGTCTGCAAAAGCTGTAAATATTATGATTTTCTTGTTGTTTTCATTTATGGGATTATTTATTTTTCTTGTTATTACATTTTTTAATTCATGCAGTTTTTTATCTCTAGATTCATCTATTTCCTTTGATTTAGAAAGAAGATCTAGTAATATCTCTCTATCATGTTCTAAATCTTGTTTGTATTTTATTCTGTCTATATCTTTAATCTTAATTTTGACCTTGTCTCCAATTGTGAATTGTTCTATTGATGTGTCAAGTGGGTCAATGTCGTCAATGTCCAAGGTTATATCATCGTTAATAACTGATAATTTCTTTATTTTTGAGTTTATATTGTATAAGACCTTTTCTAATGTTATGGTAAAAGAGTTTATTGAACTTTCTAGTCGTTTTAAAAAATTAGTTTTCATAAGAAAAACTATACTCTGTTCACGGTCCATCTGTTTAAATAAAACCCCTCCACCTTTTGCTTTAGTATCATAAAGTTTGTTGTAGTAATCTCTCTTATGTGGCAAAACGTATTTTATAGGTGCATATACTGATAGATTTAATTTTAAAATTTGATTATTTATCTCCTTAAAAGAAGGAAAGTTGTCTAAAATATCAATATCTTCTTTTACATTTTCAGGTTTTAAACGTTTTGGGAATTGTCCAATATCATTTATATTGTAGTATTTTTCAATATGTTTTCTAGAACGTGCAATAGTTAATGAATCCAACAGTTTAAAATAGTCAAAGTTTAGCATATCAAGTAGTCTTTCTGTTGTTTTTTCAGATTCATCTAAGTCTCCCCATTTATTAAATGTAGACTGGGCATTTCTAAGTGTTGATCTAATACTCTTAATTTCTGCTGTTTTTTCCAAAGCTTTATCATCATCTTCTGTTATAAATGCTAACTGATTTTTTAAGTCATCCAATTTATTGTTTACAGGTGTTGCTGATAACATAAGAACTTTAGTTTTTACACCAGATTTTATGATATTATTCATTAATTTTTCATAACGAGTTTCTCTGTCATTGACTGCTACATTATTTCTAAAGTTATGGGATTCATCTATGACTAATAAATCATAGTTACCCCAATTCACAAAGCTAAGATCTATATCTCCACTCATTCCACCTTTTCTCGATAGGTCTGTGTGGTTTAATAAATCATAATTGAATCTATCTTTAGCTAAGATATTTCTCTTATCATTCACCCTATAAACTGACCAGTTATCACGAAGTTTTTTAGGCGCAAGAACTAACACTCGACAATTTCTAAGCTCATAGTATTTTATAATAGCTAATGCTTCAAAAGTTTTCCCAAGACCTACACTATCCGCAATAATGCATCCACCATAAGTTTCTATTTTATTAATCGCACCAACTACACCATCTTTTTGGAAATTATATAATCTATTCCAAACTTCAGTATCTTTAAAACCAGTTCTTGATTTTATCACTTCTTTGTTATCATTTTCTTCTAAGAAATCTTTGAAAATATTATATAAAGTTATAAAATATAAAAATTCAGGTGAATTATCTTTGTATAGATATTTAATTTTATTTAAAATATCTTTTTTTACATCTTTCAAAAGATCTTCATTATTCCATATTTCATTAAATTTACTTTTTAATGTTGAATTTAATTCATTATCATCTGTATAAATATTTAAATACATAGGTTTAGAATTTATATATCCTAAACTTGGGCCTGATAGAGAAGTTGCTCCTGTTATGCTTACACCTTTTCCCCCACTATCAATATGACAAAGAGCGCCATTCATTTTAGTATTTTTCAGAGTTTTAATTTCTACCTTTTTCTTAACCCATTTTGCCAACTCCCTAGCAATATAACTTTGATTAAGAGTACATCTTCCCTTTAACTCCTCTTCCACACCAAATAATTTATTTTCATTTTCTTTTATTTTTTTCATAATATTTTTATTGTCATTCTTCACAAAAGTAGGCTCTGTGTAGATAAATCTCAAGCTATTAATTTTTGATAACTCTTCTTTTAATTCTTGGAAGGCATATAAAGTAAAATATGATGCTGTGATGGAAAGCTTTGAATTTTCTTTTATATTTCTTTTCAATACGTCTCCAACCCTACCATATTGCTTGTTATCTATTAATTTTTCCTCCATTCTAAATCCCCTTTTTCTTGTTAAATCGCATTATTCCTATTATTAATAATAATAGTGCTATATACAAATAAAATCCATTATTTTATTAAAATTTTTAAGGTTCTCTATATTTGATTTCTTGACTTAATTTCTTGTATAGAAAAACCACACCTTATTATTTAAGATGTGGTTTTATAATTCCTAGAAATGCTCTCCGTTTTCGTAATACTTCTCTTTTTCAAAAACTGTAAAAGCTAAATCCATGCTTTCTATATTTAAGTTTTCTCTTATATTGTTAGTGATTATCTTTGCAACTATATCTTGTACTTCTTGCCCCCTGTCGAACCAAGCAACTTCAACAAATGGGTAAACATCTGCTATTTTGCCATCTCTTATAGCTACAGAT
>ERZ791785.1223-NODE-1223-length-13787-cov-2.818526_pt1 | contig 13787 bp, 11 predicted proteins | sample MGYA00509947_ERZ791785 | MGnify/ENA primary metagenome ERZ791785 (study PRJEB30046, sample SAMN00791982) | human gut metagenome | study: EMG produced TPA metagenomics assembly of the A metagenome-wide association study of gut microbiota in type 2...
AGGTTAAAAATGAATAATATTATTTTTGAAAAAGAAAGATTTGATGGAAACTTTAACGGGACAACTCCTCCAATTGATGGTGAATACTTTACTATCAAAAGAGGATATAAACTAAGACCTTCCACATTAAGAAGATTACATGAGATAAAGGCAGGTCATAGTGACATAAATATTTATATGAATACTATAATTGATAATGCCATAAATCATTACTATGAAGATGTATTTTTAAAGAAATATTAGATACAAAATAATGATGAATATAAATTAATAGTTAAGATTACTAAAAAACCTCTATTAGATTTTTGTGTCTAATAGAGGTTTTTTCTATCTAAATACTTGTACCTGGTAATATTCTGGACCTCAGAGGTCCAGAATATGTCATGGCCATCTAGACCTTAAATATCAAAAGAAGTAACTTGTCTTTCAGTTATCTTAGCTGCATACTTGCTGACTATAGAACCTTTTTTGCTTATGAAAATATCATTTTCTAAAATAATATCCATTAAAGCAGATACCTCTTCACTATTAAGATTTGTTCTAACACCAGATATAGATAACGAATATTTTTCATCTGTTTCAGTTAAAAAAGTCATTGATAAAGTATATTCCATAATTTATTCCCCCTTAAACGATACTCAAAATTTTAATTTTGTTTAGTAGAAGTTAAGTGAAAGTCCAAATCTCTGATTTGGTAACTTGAACTTACACTGTAAGTGTACACCTACGAACATATATGAATAGGTGCTTCCTTTATAAGCCCTCTAAGGTCCAGTTATTTGGAAATTAGTTACTTTGTATTATTGATGTTTCATTTAAGTAATAAGCAACAGCGTCATCTCTAAGAACTGTCTTTATAGCTTCCGCTACAGCAAAAATAGCTTCAGCAGAAGCACTACCTTTTACATTGGCAAAAGATTTTGTTTTATAAAGTGTATTCCCTTCATCGTCAATTCCGTTTTCAAGTTTAAAAGCTAATGATACTTTTTGTAATTCTTTATTGGCTGCCATTTAGCATTCCCCCTTTTTCTTTCTTCACTTAATAAATATGATGTAATATAAATGTTTTACTGAATTTAATAAATTCTTTTATTTAATTCTTCATTTTCTATTACAATACCAAGCTTAGTAGAAACTATAGTGTTGAGCTTATTAATAGAGTAAGTTAAAGTCATTATCTGCTTTTCAAGTCTAATTAATAAGTATGCACTTATAGCCACTGGAAATCCAACATTAGCAATTAGATTTAATAAATCATTAATTTCCATAAGATAAACCTCCTTAATTATTCTGTTAAGTAAAACTATTAGTGTGTAATAATATCTAACAGAACCTTAATTTTAAATTTGTTTCTACTTATTAAATATGATATTTAAAGATATAATTACTGAATCTTATTAAATTTTATAAATAAAAAGCCCTGTGCATTATATGCACAGAGCTTTCTTGAAAAATTCATAATTTATACTGATATTTAATATCTTCCTAAATAAAAAATTATTACTTTTCTTTAAGTTTCAGATTATAAAAACAGTATACATATTTAATGAAAGTCATTTAAATTTATATACCTCTAATTATATTTTCTTCTTTTTCTTATATACTGTTAATCCGACACCTACTGCTATAAGTATAATCGCTATTAACCACATATAATTCTCTTGTCCTGTAGTTGGTATACTGCTACTTTCATTATTTTGATTATTACTTCCATTTTGATTATTAGAAGAATTATTGTTATTTTCACCTGGTTTTACAATTATAGTGTTATCATCACCTTGCTCGTTATTATCTCCGCTTGGTGTATCAGTTCCTGCGTTACCACCACCTGGCTTGTTATTATCTCCGCTTGGTGTATCAGTTTCTATATTACCATCACCTGGCTTGTTATTATCCCCACCTGGTGTATCAGGCTCTGTATTACCATCACCTGGATTGTTATTATCCCCACCTGGCGTATCAGTTTCTGTATCACTATCACCTGGTTTGTTATTATCTCCGCTTGGCGTATCAGTTTCTGTATCACCATTACCTGGCTTGTTATTATCCCCACCTGGTGTATCTGGATCTGTATTACCCTCACCTGGATTGTTGTTATCTCCACCTGGTTCATTACCTTCTGATTCAACTACAGTCACCTTACAAATATCTGTAAATTCGCCATCACGAGTTATAACCTTAATTTCTGTTGTTCCTGGTCCTTTAGCCTCAACATTTCCATTTTGATCAACTATAGCTACTTTATTATCCGCACATTGCCATATAACACCTTTATTACTAGCATTCTCTGGATAAACATTGGCTTCTAGTTTATATGTCTTAGAATCTGCTAAATTTAAAGTTATATCTTTACTTGGAGTTATTTCAACACCTGTTACTTTAATGATTGTAATATCTGGTCCTGGTTCTCCATCATAAGATTCAAATTCTTTAGAATCAATAACTACTGACTCTACATTATTTGCTTTGATTCTTTCCTCTTCAAGACAATCTACCTTAATATAGTAAGATTTATATCTCTCACCATTATAATTGATATTATTTTTATCTACTGAATATCTATATAAATAATCTTCTTCACTAGTAATTAAGCCAATATTCTTCATATCTAACACTATTCCATCTTCTCTATCTTCAATTATACTTATAGCTGCATTTGCAGGAATAGCACTAGCATTAGATACAGTTGCATCAATAATAATTTGATCTCCTATTTCATAAGTTTTTACTTTAACTTTAACATCAGTATATCCTATAGTTGTTTCTCTTGAATTATCATCTAAATTCTTTTCACCTTCAGCCTCAACCTTTATAACTAAATCTTTTTTACCAGTAATATCTCCTACATTAACAATATCAGATATTTCTGTGCTTTCACCAACAGCTATATTACATTCAACATTCTTTTCACTTATAAGTACGTTTGATGTATCATACACTGCAAGCTTAAAGTTAGTTATATCCTTTAATCCATTATTCTTTACAAGTATATCGATTGGCTGATTAACTCCATCTCTAATAGTTTCATCACAGTTAACAGCCTCTAAAGCTATATCATTATTAAATCCATCAATATAAGCTACTAACTTATGAATTTCATCTTCATCACTTTCGTTTACAAGGTTCATAACTATATTCCACTTTCCATCAGCACTTACACATCCATCATAATTTGTTATGGCTTCTGTAGCTTCATATACCTTTACTGGTTTGCTCCATCCATCATCTTGTCTTACACTTGCTCTTATTGAATCTAACTCTTCAGTTACAGAATCAAGCCATATTACAATTTCTCTACCATCATGATTTATGATATTATAGTTTTGAGTAATATATTTTATACCTTCTGCTAAAATAGTCTTTTTTGCAAAATCATAACTCATTAGATCATTATTTGAGTACCAGTATAATTTTCCATCATAGAAAGTTGGATTAAATTCAGCAGCTTCATTACTTGTAATCTGAGTAATATTATCATCAGTAGCTAACATTATTTCAATATCATCATAAGTAGAAATGTTATTATCAGTATCTACCCCATATGCAACATTTAGCTTATTATTAACTATTGAACTATCAATGCTTGAAATATTGCTATTAACATCAACAAGAACCTCTGGCTTTGACCATACATTGTTCTTTTTACTTGAGGTATATACTATTTCATTATCTATTGAATCTTCAAAAATATTACTATCGCTACTTACCCAAGATACATAAATTTCATCATTATCTATAGCTATAGAAGGAGACATATCAAGTCTTTCATTATTAGTTAAATATTTAAAATCAACAAAACTATTTGTATTATTATCCCATCTAGCAAATGCTATTTCAGATAATTCCAATGCTTTATTAATTTGATTTTCTAAATCATCTCCATCATTAGGCAATTCTTTAGCTGCCTTTTGCCATACTAAATATAATTCATCATTATAAGCTTTTAAAACAGCATCAAAATCAGGAGCTCCATTATTCCATACATCCTTAGCTTCACTCCATACCCCTTCTTCACATACAGAGTAAACTAATTTAGTTCTGTTATTATCATTTCTACTAGGATCATCTACTTGATATACTGCTATCTGCTTATCCCCAATAGTTTCAATATTTTGAGAACTACTAGGTAGCAATACATTTTCTAATACTAATAAATTTTCATCAGATATATCATTTAGACTTACTGCTCCATCCTTCTCTAAATAACTTCTATCAAGCTTAACAAAATTTTCTGAATTATAAACTGCTGCCGATGGATTTCCTTCCAATATTTTCTTGCGTCCATAATAATTATCTACTACTACCCATGTCCCTTTTATAGATGGTGTTTCAGCAGTAAATACAAACATTAAAGATGCTTTTAGCTTAGCAGACCCTATAAGTTGACCACCAAAATGCTCATTTGTAAAATCTATCTTTAATGGTAACTCAACATTACCTTCAGCTCCAACTGAAATAGCCCCATTAATTCCAGCTCCACCACCAATAGTAAATTTAGGTGTTATAGTTAATGCTAAATCTAAAACTAGATTCTGTGGCTCTACAGTTACTTTGCTAACACCAGAAGCAAGCTCAACCTTACCTCCACCACCAATTTCAAAATATACAGGCACAGGTCCTACAACAAATTGCTGATTATATTTATACTCAATTCCAGCATCTCCTACTAAAGATCCCTTAACCTTTGTTAGATTTCCATCATCATCAACAACTCCTTCTGCATATCCAATAAGGTTAAACTCTGGTTCAGAAAATCCTTTTTTCAAAGTAAAGCCACCGCTTTTTGCTCCAAAAGTCTTCATTACTTCCTTTAATTTTTTAATTCTATCCTTAGTTTCCTTAAGATCATCAACCTTATCTTTTAAATCGTCGTACCACTTTTCTACACCATTACCTGGTTCTATACCAAAAGCAATTTTTACCTTATTCTCTTCCTGAATAACTGTAAATGGTATAAAATCTAAAGATAATTTAATTGTTGACCCCGCGATAATAGGTAAACCGCTCTCAATCTTAAAACCATTATCCTTAAATAAAGTAAATAAAGCATCGTCAGACTCTATTTCCCATTTAGACTTATCATTAACTGTAAGTAATATCTCTCTTGGTTTAGACTTAACCTTACCGTCAGCACTAACCATAATTACATATATTTTTTTACCTGCATCAAATGTCTTACCTGGTGCAAAATCAATTACTCCAGTTTCAGTAGATATAGACTGATCTTCTTGATATATAATATATTTTCCTGGAGTAGCTCCATTCCATTCACCATCTAACTTAATAGAGCATTCTATTTCTGATCCATCAAAGAAGTATTCTCTTTCATGTAATAAATCGGTTCCACTATTTTTAGATAATACCATTGTTATATAAGGAGTTCCATTATTGCTAACCTTATCTAGATAAAAAGCTCTTAAAGTACCTGGATTTACATTATATATAAATTTAGACCTTTTATATCCCTCTGCTGTTACTTCAACAGTACATTCCCCAGATATTCCAACAAAAGTTGCTATACCATTTTTATCCGTCTTTACAGTTTGTCCATTAATCTTAACCTCTGCATCTTTAATAGCTGCAAATCCGTCCTTATCTCCAACAAAAATATTGTGTTCACAATTATTTATCCAGTACTCCTTTAATGGTTCTATGTCAGTAACATCTATTTTACTTACACGTATTGCATAAGTGAACAAATCATCCATTGCCTTTTTAGCAAATTGACCTCTATTGCCACCATTAGGATGATGTTCTCCACCATGTACATAGTTATACTCCCAAGTTAATCCAGAAGCTATTACCCTTCCTTTTCCAAGTGGATATTCAACTAAAGTTGGATTACCCTCTTCATTAGTTAATATAATCTTAGAACCAGCAGGTAAAGAGCTTTCATTAAAGCTTACATGGCTTGCCCAGTTCTCATATAAGTCTTCATCTAAAAGAACTTGATTATCAGTTAACTCACCAGTTACAATTGGATGATTATTATCTGCAACATAATTCCTAAAAGAATTATTATTTGTTTTTTTAACCTCACCTGGCAAAGCTTCTGATAATACACCTTCAGCCCATCCTGAATCACAGGCACCAAAAACTATTACCCCACCAATACTCGCAAACTTTTCTAAGTATTCCTTAAAGTTTTTATAATTTTCATACATTTGAAAAGACTGGTCATTTGCAAATACAACAACTCCATACTTAGACAAATCTACGCTTAAAAAATCCTCTGTACTAACAAGATCATACTCAGTTATTCCAGATAGAACAACTTGGTTTGTATTTGTATTCCAAGGAAGGTTATCTTCAATTAATAATACACGTTTACTTTCTTCAACACTAAATGTTCTTGGTGTATCATACTCTATATATTCACTTTTGCTTAATGTATATCCTTCACTAGGTTTATCAGATGAACTTATTGAAGAATCAGTTCCGTCATTATTTATATCATCATCATCTTCAACTGTTTCTTCTTCCTTTTCTCCATCATCTTTACGCTCTTCTTCATTGCTTATTTCTTCATCATTACTTATCTCATTATCTTGAGATATTTCTTCATTGCTATTCTCATCTTCTACTAAAGTTTCATTGTTATCAAGTAATTCCTCCTGCTGTTCTACATTGGCTCCACCTTCACCATCATATACCTCAGCTGTAGCATTACTGAATGTAAAATTACTTATCATAAAAATCGTCATCAAAGCCGCTATCAATGCTTTATGTTTTCTAAGTTTCCCCATTAATTCTTTCACCCCAAAACCATTAAACTATCAGCTTACTAGGAATCCAATTCCCATAATCATTAACCATACACCTACACAACCAAAGAATAGCCCCATTATATAAAGCATAAAATTCTCTAAAAGAATAATTTGCTTTGGATTATCTCTTCTATACAATATAGTTAATTGCTTCCCTATATGTTTTTCATATATACGCACACTTCCAATATCATGTACAATAGTGTATTCACTACCTTCCGCCACATACTTTAATATATAATTATTATTATTTCTGTCTCCAATATATCTCTGAATACCCACTACAGTAGCTTTAGTTTTACCGCAATTAAGTAACACGTAGAAAAATTTCTTAAATAAAGCTATACACATAACAATTAACATAATTCCAAATGCAAAGAATGGTAATGATCTTAACATACTTTTCCCTCCTTTCCTTCCTAGTAATATCTCCATTACTTAACATATTCATTTTGTCTAATGTATATAACATAATATTCAAAAATTTTATTCATCATTTTTTAACAAATTTCTAATATGTGTTCTATCTATAAAAAATACCTTAGAAGTGCATTAACAATATAAATACATTTCTAAGGTATTTTGATTATCTCTTAAAATATCTCAAACTTATTACAAACCAAAAGTATCATAATAATAAATACGTATAATATTAAAAATTTCAATAACTTTTTTATCTTAATTGTCTATCATAAGTTTTTTCGTCTTTTCTTATATACTGCTTATTAAATTTTAAAAATAAATTTAAGTAATAACTTCTAGAAGGGCTTTCTATTAAAATTTATATTATAAATATCTTTAATATTATAAAAAGGCTGTGCATTTGCATCAGCCTTTCAATGTATTAAAATATTAGAAACAAAAAATCTTATATTAACCTAATCTATTGCTTCTGAAAGTATTCTTTTTTATTTAAAATTACAACTCCTGCTAATACTAAAATCATTGCTAACATTATTGTTATATTGCTATTAACTCCACCTGTTTCAGGTAATTTACCCTTATCATAATTGCTTCCGTTATTAGTTTCTGATGGTCTTACTGTAACAATTTTATCATTCTCTGATTCTGATGGCTCTACTGGTTGTACAGGAACTATTGGTTCTTCTGGTTCTATTACTACTACTTCCTGGTCTAAGTTATCTTTATCAGAAATAAAGTAAGTATTACAATGATCAATCTCAAAAGTTACATATTCATCCCCATATACATACTCAATATATAATGATTCTTTTATTTTTTCAGGTTTTCCAGTTTCTTTATTATAATAATATAATGTAACTTCTTTATTTGATAAAGGAGATTTATATCCTATATATGCTTTAACTTCTGCTTTTCCTGGAAGATTTCCATTATGAGCAAAATCTATAATAACTGCATTTTCATCAATCTCTAATATTTTATTTTCATATTCTGATACATTACTAACACTTAAATTTACATCTCTAATGTCTTCATCATTAATATTATTACCATCAAAAGTCCAGCTTTGATCATAACTTAATAAAAATGAAACTGTTTTTCTTGAATCTTTGATAGCCTTAAAGATTGATGAATCTACAGTTCTACTATCATTGTTTAGTTGTATCATAATATTATTATCTGCTGATTCTAATATATAGCTTATGACTTCTTCGTTAGATGTTTCGTTATTCATTTCAAATATAACTGAAAAATTATACTCTTCAGTACTTATTGAACCATCTGCGCCGGTAGCCTTTATAAATAAATTATAATTTCCAAACTCAGTTATAGGTTGTCCATCATAATTTTCCCCATTTAATAACATTTCTATAGTTCCGTGATCAGTGTATACTTTTGGTACAAATGGAGCTGTATAACTTCCATAAGCATTTGAACTAATATTAGGATACCATTGTTCATCCAAGTTATTTTTTACTAATATATTTCCTGTTCTAACTAAATTTACATGATTATCAATGCCAGCTGAATAAGTAATCATATTCCCACTTATATCCATTAAATCAACATATTCTAACCTATAAATCCCCTCTGAAGCAGATTCAGGAATTTGGATTTCACCTCTAAATACGTTTTCTGATTCATAATATGGTAGTTCGTAATTTTCCATAAACCCATTACATGCGTAAGTTACTATAGCTACATTTGCTCCATTATCCTCTGTAACAAATCCTGATTCATCAGTGGCTTTAATAGTAAGCTGAACTGTTCCCCCTGGCATTATTACTGCATTATCAAGTTTAGTTGCTATTAATTCTGGTGGAGTTACATCACCGTCATTCTCTGATGTTAATTCAATATTTTCTTCTTCTGAAACAAGATTACCATCAACTTGTATGTTTCCATCATCTTCTGTACTTATAGTTACTTCTGTTGTTACATCCTCTAGTTCATCTGCTAAAACTTTAGTTGTTACGTTTGATGCTATTAATGTACATGAAAATATGCACATCAATACTTTACTCATTTGTTTGGTAATTTTCTTGTTTTTCATTTTCTCCCCTCCACAAAATTTTTTCACCAATATTTTACTATTAATTTATAATTTTGTAAATATTTTACTATTAGTTCATTATCATATTTATCTTTATAAAAATATCATTTTACATTTACATATTGCTTATTTTGCAAATATTTCCGTCCCATCTTAAAGCTTTAATCCCTCTTCCACCATGTCTATTTTTTAGTATTATCGCATTTATGCAGTTAGGATTTTCTTTTGCATCTTTTGAATCGTAATCTACTTTCCCTTCACGGAACTTATTGTCTTTATATGCCCTATCATCAAATCTCTTATCTCTGTAAAGACCTATTATTTGATCGCTATCTTGCTCAATTCTTGCGCTGTCTTGAATATCCGCTTCTGTTAGTATTTCATAAACTTCACCATTATTTCTATCAACATTTCTATTTGCTTGAGCTACTAAAACTACACATATATTTTCTTCTATAGCAAGTGTCTTAAGCCTTGATGTTATCTCCCCTAATTTCTCTGTAAGTTTAGCAGAGGAACTTGGATCTACATACTTGTTTATATAATCAAGAAAGATGATATCTAGGTTATTTTTAAGCTTGTACACCTTTATTTCATTAATAAATTTATCTATACTAGTTTCAGTACTTATATAAAGCATATTACTTAAAAGCTTAGAACAAAATTCAGAAACTTTATCCTTTTCTTCATCTGTAAGTAAATCTTTTTCAAACTTATTATTATCAATATTAAATTCACTGGCAGCCATTCTGTTTAACACTTCATCTTCACTCATCTCTGCACTACCATAAATTACATTATGTCCACTAAGTGCCATGTTCTTAGCTACTTGTATTGAAAAAATACTTTTACCAACTCCACTTCTAGCAAATACAGTAATAAGTCTCCCCTTTCTAAAATTCCCCAAGACATCATCAATCTTAGTTAATCCACTTTTAACTCCCATATCCTTATTAATCTCGTATAAATTTTTTAAATAATTATCATAAATATCTTCAATATTTAAGTCTTTTTTAAGAGTACAATTATACAAATTAATTAAAGTGTTGCTCAACTTATTTTCCATATCTTCAATAGTCATCTCATCACTTACATGAGAACACAAATTAAGTACAAGCCTCTTTTTATAAGCTTTAATCAATAGCTCTAGCTTTGTCTCAAAAGCAACATCAGTTGAGCTGCAGCTATAAACTTCACTAACATAGCTAACTCCACCCATCAGCTTAATTATCTCCTTATAATTTTCTAAGAAGTTAATTAAATCAATCTCCTTTTTATCATCAGCCATCTTTATAATTCCTTCATAAATCATGCTGTGATTCTCAACCTGAAACATATACTTTTTTATATTTTCATTAGCTTTAGGTATCAATCCTGGATTTACAAACATAGTCCCTAAAATACTTTGCTCTAGCTCAATATGCTGACTAGTTAACACAATATCCTCTCCCTCTGGACCTTCTGTGTCCGATTATTTGGACCCAGAAGGTCCAGTTTTTGAAAATTAATCGATATATTCTGACGCTTTTATTTTAACTTTTTCCTTGGAGGTATTTAAATAACTTTTCCAAAGGTGCCCTTCATAGGTAAACTTATAAATTCCATTGGGCTTTATCAAAAAGCTTTTTAAATCCCATAGGTAATCATAATAAAACTTACTATGATAAACCTCTGCATAATTATCTATAGCCTGCAATATCTGCTCTATGGTAAATACCCTTAATACACTTTCAATACAACTTGCTATATTTTTAGTTAAGGTTAATTCATTGCTGATGTTCTTCTCATTCCATTTATCAAAAATCCTTATATATATTTCTTTTTTGTTTTTATATTGTTTTATTAGAGTATAGGTTGTGATACTACTACTCGTATCACTTGAGTTACTACTTCTAGTATCACTTAAGTTACTACTGGTATTTAACTTAACTTCAGTAGTATCACTTCTGTTACTATTACTAGTATCACTTGAGTTACTAGTGGCATTTAAATCAACACCACCAGTATCACATTCGTTACTATTTATCTCACTAGTACTAGATAGATTATTAGTTATTATGTCATTATTTTTTACCTCACCAGATAAATAATCCTTAATAAACTTATAACAATTAGCTCTATTCTTCTTCATTGTTATAATATAATTTTTCTCCTTAAGAGATTTGATAAGACTAGCTATAGTATTTCTATTCTTAGTTCCAAACAAAGCCATTAAAGATTCATAAGTTGGATAGACTTCTCCAATATTTTTATAATCAAAACTTTTAAGAGCAATTATAAAATACTTCTCATAAATATTTAAATCACTGTCATTTAAAATCATATTGCTCACTCTTGTAAAACCATTACTACTCATATATATTTAACTATCCCCCTTATTAAAATAACAGCTTGTCAAATGCATCTAATACATCATCAACATTAGCTGTACCACTTGATGACGTAAGTAAATTGGGCTGTATTACTGTTAAATCTATAGAATTAGAGCTTGTCTCACATAAGTATTCATCTACAGCTTTATATGCAATTTCCATCATCTCTTCATATTCATCAACTTCAATAAAATCACACTCCATAGACACTATCTTCATAGCATGTATATTCTTCTTACTCACCATAATAACATCACAAAACCTATTTCCATTCTTGTCTGTTGGATTTAATATGATTTTGCCTTCTTTATATCCATCCCCCTTTTCCATCTCAATTCCAACAAGGCAACAAATCTGTGCACAAGCTACATCTGATGCCTTTTCAACATAATCAGAAAAACCACTCTTCCTTGAAACTCGATCATAAAATATATTATATTTATCCTCACTTATAAGCTCCATCTCCAAAGCAGCCTTACTTGTAGATAATCCTCCAATAAGCTCTTCCTTTAACTTAATTCCAAAATCACATTTCATAATAATTAAACTTCCTTTCATATTTAATTTTTGACTCTATAATTATTTTAACAACCAATTATTTGCTAAAAATTTATTGAACATTTGTTCTGTATTTATTTTATTTGTTTTATTTGCTAGATATTTGTATAAAATTTGCTTATTTATTTAGAAAACAAAAAAGTCCTATGCATCATGCACAAGACTTGTAATTAGCCACTTATTGGACTTTTAAATTTAGCTTATATCCTACAGACCTTATTGATATAAGTTCTGATTTAGTTAAACCTAGCTTCTTCCTTAAAAGCCATACTTGAAAATCTACATTTCTATCATTAATTAAACGTTCTTCTCCCCAAATTCTCTCTTTAATAATTTCTCTAGTTAATACCTTTCCTCTTGATGATAAAAATAGCTTTAATAACTCAATATTTAAATGAGTCAATTCATCACCTATATCGTCTACCCAAAACGTATATGTGGAAAAATCAATTTTTATATTCTTATATTTCCATACCTCATCTTCTATAATGCTTTTATCAACTCTCTCAACTACCATCTTAAAACCACCTCATAATTCAACTTTTCTTCTTTACCTTAGCTAAATATTTAAAAAAACTTAACTTTTTATATGTATATTTATTACTATATATATAGAATACACTATGAACATGAGTTCGACAAGTCTTAATTTGTAATTTTTATACATTTATTAAAAAAAGAAGCCTTAGTCGGCTTCTTTCGCATGCTAATTACATAGCAAGATTATACTTTTAAATTCTTACACCCTAGATCATCCTTAATTGGGACGAAGTCATCATCTTGAAATCTTTTATTTTAATATACGATTATCAATGTATACTATCATATTGTTTATTAAAAGACCTTCTAATATAATTTTCTGCAAAAAATAACTATCAGTAAATAACACGAAATTTATTTACTGATAGTTATTACACTTAATAATTACTCTTCCTAAAAATAGAATAATTACTACTACAAAAGTTCTTCCCTTAAACTTTTGCAATGTATTTTTATCCGTTATCTTACATCTTAAATAATTCTAAATTCATACAATAAGAGTTACTTTAAAATTTAATTTCCCCACCAACAAAGATTATATCAATATTTTTCATTTATTCAATTACATATTTTTCAAGTAAAATTTCTATTTTTTTCTTTATTTTAATAAATCAATTACTATTAAATTTATTTATTAATATCTATGTATTACTTCATATTTTTGTAATTTTTTATTTTACTTAATCAATTTACTTGTCGAATTTTATCTATATTTTTCTAACGTTTTCTGATAAATCCACAATATCTACAGTTCTAAAATACTTTTGTATATCAATTCTATTAATTATACATCCTGATAATTTTTCTCTATATTTTAAATTAAGCCTTTTCATAATTTTTAAAAATCAATTCCATATATATGATACTTTTAAGCAGTTTAAATAAATTTACTTATTTTTATACATAAAAAACAAGCCTATGTTAACACATAAGCTTGCCTATGGAAATTTTCTACAGCTATCTGATCTATTCTTTCCAATTATAAATTACTTCATCTTTATAATTTTCAATAAAATATTGGCTTTGTTTTAATAAACTGTTGAAATTTGATTAACCTCTATAAATATGGTTATA
>ERZ791785.1233-NODE-1233-length-13720-cov-2.388511_pt1 | contig 13720 bp, 8 predicted proteins | sample MGYA00509947_ERZ791785 | MGnify/ENA primary metagenome ERZ791785 (study PRJEB30046, sample SAMN00791982) | human gut metagenome | study: EMG produced TPA metagenomics assembly of the A metagenome-wide association study of gut microbiota in type 2...
AAATATTATGTTAAATTTTTGATATTTCAGCAAAAAAATATGAAATAACATGGAAAATATTTAAAATATGTTGTATCATTTAATAGAAAAAGAATGTTAGGGGCGATATATATGAATGGAAGAGAGTACGTATTAAAAGTTTTAGATGAAGTTAGTAATAGAAATGCAGGAGAGAAAGAATTTTTAGATGCGGTTAAAGAGGTTTTATTATCTTTATCACCAGTTTTTGATAAACATCCAGAATATATTGAAGCAGGTTTATTAGAAAGAATTGTTGAACCAGAAAGACAAATTATGTTTAGGGTTCCATGGGTAGATGATAATGGAAATGTTAGAGTAAATAGAGGATTTAGAGTACAATTTAATAGTGCTATAGGGCCATATAAAGGAGGATTAAGATTCCATCCAACAGTTAATGCTAGTATTATTAAATTCTTAGGATTTGAGCAAATATTTAAAAATTCTTTAACTGGACTTCCAATAGGTGGAGGAAAAGGCGGATCAGACTTTGACCCTAAAGGAAAATCAAATGGAGAAGTAATGAGATTCTGTCAAAGCTTTATGGCAGAGCTTTATAGACATATAGGTCAAGATACAGATGTACCTGCAGGAGATATTGGGGTAGGTGCAAGAGAAATTGGATATATGTACGGATATTATAAAAAGCTAAGAGGTGCAAATGACCCTGGAGTTTTAACAGGTAAAGGCTTAACTTACGGTGGAAGTTTAACTAGAACTGAAGCAACTGGATATGGATTAATTTACTTCACAGAAGAAATGATGAAGGATAACAACTTATCATTAGCAGGTAAAACTGTAGTTATATCAGGCTCAGGAAATGTTGCTATATACGCAACAAAGAAGGCTACTGAATTAGGGGCAAAAGTAGTAGCTTTAAGTGATTCTAATGGATATATATATGATGAAAATGGAATTAACTTAGATGCAGTTAAGGAAATTAAAGAAGTTAAAAGAGGTAGAATTAAAGATTATTTAAACTATGTTCCAACTGCTAAGTATGCTGAAGGATGCAGAGGAATATGGAATATTAAGTGTGACGTAGCTCTTCCATGTGCAACTCAAGGTGAAATAGATGAAGCATCAGCTAAAATTTTAGTATCAAATGGGACTAGAGTAGTAGCAGAAGGAGCTAATATGCCTTCAAGCTTAGATGCTATAAAAGTGTTCCAAGAAAATGGTATATTATTTGGACCTGCAAAAGCAGCAAATGCTGGTGGAGTTGCTTGTTCAGCACTAGAAATGTCACAAAATAGTATGAGATTATCTTGGACATTTGAGGAAGTTGATAATAAATTAAAAGATATAATGGTTAATATATATAGACAATCTGCTGAAGCGGCTAAAGAATATGGAGAAGAAGGTAATATATTAATGGGATCAAATATTGCTGGATTTAACAAAGTTGCAGAAGCTATGATGGCTCAAGGAATAGTATAAAAAATAAAAGAAGTCAACGTTTAGTATGCGTTGACTTTTTTTGGTTTCTGAAAAACTTTGCTAATTCATAAAATACGGGATAATATAAGTATGTAAAGTAAAAGTGAAAAAATTACCAGATAATAGCTATTTTTAAAAATTTTTAGAAATAAATTTGCAATCGAAAGTATGTTTATGTAAAATTAAAAGATATGACAGAATTAATTGAAAAAAAGATAGGTTTTATATAGATTTTTCTTGGAGGTTTATATGAGTAATAATATAGATAATAGATATGATGTAACAGACTTAACATCTTTAGAAAAACTTGAGCCAGTTAGAGAAAGACCAGGTATGTATATAGGTTCAACTGGAACTAAGGGATTACATCATTGCATATGGGAAATTTTAGACAACTCCATTGATGAAATTTCAAATGGTTATGGGGATAAAGCAACGATAATTATCAATAAAGATAAAAGTATTACTGTTATAGATAATGGAAGAGGAATACCAACTGGAATTCACCCGACTAAAAAGAAGTCTGGAGTTGAAATGGTATTTACAGAATTACATACAGGAGGAAAATTTAATAATAAGAATTATAAAACCTCTGGAGGGCTTCATGGTGTTGGAGCTGCTGTAGTTAATGCCTTATCTAAATGGTTAGAAGTTGAAGTGCATCAAAATGGTAATATTTACAGACAAAGATTCGAATTTGCTTATGATAAAGAACTTAAGAAGGATATGCCAGGTACTCCAGTTACAGCTTTAGAGGTGGTTGGAAAATCTAAGACTACTGGAACAAGAGTAACATTTAAGCCTGATAATGAAATTTTCTCTACTACGGATTTTAAATTTGACATAATAGATGAGAGATTAAAAGAATTATCATTCCAAAATAAAGGGATACGTTTAGAGCTTATAGATAGAAGAAAAGATGAAGAGGTAGTTAAAGAGTATTACTCTGAAAGAGGTTTACTAGATTTCATTGAATATTTAAATGAAAGTAAGACGGTATTACATCCAAATCCAATTATTTTTGAAGGAGAAAGAACTGTAGATAATATACAGATGTTTGGAGAGGTATGTATTCAATTTACTGATTCAACTACAGAATATATAGCAAGCTATGTTAATAATATTCCAACTACTGAAGCTGGTACTCATGAAGCTGGATTTAAGACTGGTATGACAAGAGCTTTCAAAGAATGGGCTAGAAAATTAGGTCTTGTAAAAGAAAAGGATAAGGATTTTGAAGGCGATGACCTTAGAGAAGGTATGACTGCCATAGTAAGAATTAAAATTACTAATCCTATATTTGAAGGACAAACTAAGACTAAGCTAGGAAGTTCAGAAGCTTATACAATGATGAATGATTTAGCATACACTAGACTTGGTGAATGGATAGAAGATAATAAAGAACTTGCAACAACGATTATAAATAATGCATTAGCTACTGCTCAAAGAAGAGAAAAGATTAAAAAGATAAATGAAGCTGAAAAGAAGAAAATAGGTAAGGGTACTGCACCGTTAGCTGGTAAAGTTGCTGTATGTACATTAAAAGATAATACAGTTAATGAGTTTATCGTAGTTGAGGGAGATTCTGCGGGAGGTTCTGCAAAGCAAGCTAGAGATAGAAGATTCCAAACTATTATGCCATCAAAAGGTAAGATAATGAATACTGAAAAGCAAAAACTTGAAAATGTATTAGCGTCTGAAGAACTGAAAATATTTAATATTGCAGTAGGAACAGGAACTTTAGACAACTATAGAGAAGAAGATTTAAAGTATGACAAAATAATAATTATGAGTGATGCCGATGTTGATGGATATCATATCAGAACATTATGGATGACATACATTTATAGATATATGAGACCTCTTATACAGAATGGACATCTTTATTTAGCTCAACCACCATTATATAAGGTTTATAAAACTGTTAAGGGAAAAGAAGTTCATAAATATGCTTATAGTGATGATGAGTTAGAAAAGGTAAAAAAAGAAATCGGTAAAGGCGCATTAATTCAAAGATATAAAGGACTTGGAGAAATGAATCCAGACCAACTTTGGGATACAACATTAAATCCTGAGACTAGAACTCTTTTCCAAGTTACCATAGAAGATGCAGCTAAGGCTGAGAAAATGGTATCTCTATTAATGGGAGATGTAGTTGAACCGAGAAAAAATTATATGTATAAGTATGCGGAATTTTAAATAGTACGAAAGGAGCTTTTTAATGGCTAAGAAGGAACACAATATTCCAAGAGATAATAATATTTTAAGAGTACCTCTTGAAGAGGCTATGCCTGATAACTACCTTCCTTATGCAGTAGAAGTTGCTAAGGATAGAGCGTTGCCAGATGTTAGAGATGGATTAAAGCCGGTACATAGAAGAATACTTTATGGTGCATATATGTTAAAGGCTTTTCCGGATAGACCATATTATAAGTCTGCAAGAATAGTAGGAGACGTACTAGGTAAATTCCATCCTCATGGAGATTCATCAGTTTATGATGCTATGGTATTAATGGCTCAAAACTTTTCTACAAGAGAACCTTTATTTGATGGACACGGTAACTTCGGTTCTATGGATGGTGATGGAGCTGCAGCAATGCGTTATACTGAGGCTAGACTTTCCAAGATAGCTATGGAAATGCTAAAAGATATAGATAAAAATACAGTAGATATGGTTCCAAACTATTCTGATTCAGAAATGGAACCTAAAGTATTACCATCTAGATATCCAAATCTTTTAGTTAATGGAACCTTTGGTATAGCGGTAGGATTAGCTACTAATATACCACCTCATAACTTAGGAGAAGTAACAGATGGTGTGCTTGCATATATTGATAATCCAGAAATAACTACAAAAGAGTTAATGGAATATATAAAAGCACCAGATCTTCCAACAGGAGGAGTTTTAATAGGTAAAAACTCTTTATTAGCTGCCTATGAAACTGGAGAAGGAAAGGTTACGTTAAGAGCTAAGACTGATATAGAAAAATTAGAGAATGGCAGATGGGGAATAGTTATAACAGAATTCCCGTATAGAAGAAATAAATCAAAGATACTTCAAACAATCTCTGAAATGACTGGAGATAAAAGACATCAAAAAGCTTTAGAAGCCATTACTGATATAAGAGATGAATCAGATAGAAGTGGTGTTAGAGCTGTAATTGAACTTAAAAAAGCTGCAGACAAAGATGTTGCAGATAAAGTATTAAAATACTTATTTAAGAAAACAGATCTACAATCTAATTTAAGCTTTAATATGGTTGCTTTAGCAAATGGCAAACCTCAGACTATGGGGTTAAAAACTATAATAACTCACTATGTTAACCATCAAAAGGATATAGTGACAAGAAGAACTATAAGAGAGCTAGAAGTAGCTGAAAAGAGACACCATATTGTTGAAGGATTTATAAAAGCTATAGATGTTTTAGATGAAGTAATTAAAACAATAAGAGAATCTAAGTCTAAAAAGGATGCAGGGGAAAATCTTATAGCTAAGTTTGGTTTCAGTGCACTTCAAGCAGAAGCTATATTAGAGCTTATGCTTTATAGACTAACAGGCCTTGAGATAAAGGTATTCCAAAAAGAATATGCAGAGCTTGAAAAGACTATTAAGAGATTAAGAAAGATATTAGCAGATGAAAAAGAACTTCTTAAGGTTATAAAGACAGAGTTAAAGGAAATCACTGATAATTATAGAAATCCTAGAAGAACTAAAATAGTTGAGGATGATAGTGAAGCTAAGATTGATATAGAAGAACTAATAGTTGTAGAAGATGTAATGATAACTCTTTCTAAAGATGGGTTTATAAAGAGAATACCTCTTAAGACATATAATAGATCTAATTCTAATGCTGATGATATAGATTATAGAGAAGGTGACGAACTTAAATTCTTGGTTAAATCTAACACAACTGAAAGTTTAATAGTATTTACCGACAAAGGAAATATGTATCAAACAAAAGGAATTAATATTCCAGAATTAAAATGGAAAGAGAAAGGTGAAAGAATAGATTCTATTATTAAAACATTAAACTTAGATGACGAGAATATAGTACAAGTAATGTCTGTTCCGTTATTTGACTCTAATAAATCTATTCAATTTATAACAAATAAGGGAACTATAAAAAAGAGTTCTTTAGATAAATTCCAAACAAATTATAGCAAATTACAAGCTGTAAAGCTTAAAGATGGTGAGGTTATAATCGATGTAATAATGCTTGATTGTGATGAAAATAAGTCATTTTTAAGTGTTGAATCTAAAAATGGATTAAAATTTACGCTTGAAATACCTACTCTTGAAGATACACCAAGAAATGTTTTAGGATTATCATTATTTAACTTAACTGCTAATGATGAAGTTATAAAAGTAGAGTATGTAGAACAAATTGAGTATAAACAGTTCTGGGTAGGAGTAACTCAAAAAGGGACTATAAAATCATTTTCTAGGGGCAGAAGCAGTGATAGATTAAAAGTAAATACAGACACAGCAAGTGAATTACTTTTATTCACTGATAAAGGAAATGTATTTAAGTTACCAACATTCTTAATTCAAAATGTAACAGAAACAGAGATTCCTTTAGAAAAAGTTATAGAAGGATACACATCAAAAGAGAAGATAGTAGATGTATACTCACTGAAGAGCTATGATGATAATAAGTTAGTGTATTTCTTTACTAAAAAGGGAATGATAAAAAAGACATTATTAAAAGAGTATGATGGTAATTATGCTTATCAAGTAGCATATAAATTAAAGTATGAAAATGATGTTGTTGTTTCAGTTAATATATGTAGTGAGGGTAATGGAAATGTAATTATAGCAACTAAGAATGGTATGGCTATAAGATTCCTAGAGGAAAGTGTAAGCACTATGGGAAGAGTTGCATCAGGGGTTACCGGAATAAGCTTAAGAGATGATGACTTTGTAATAATGGGTAAAGTCGTTGAATTGAAAAATAGCTTATCTGATGATGAAATCGCCGTAGGTTTAGCTAATGTAGATTTAACTTTAACTACAAGAAATAAAGAAATAAAAGTTGTAAATATAAATGAAATTAAGCTTCAAAACAGGGCAGGTAGAGGAACAACAGTTATGGTTACTGCTTTTGAAGATGAAGTTGTAGAAGCAGAATTTAATCAATAAAGGGAGGTTTTATGATGAAGGTTGCTGTGTTATTAGCAGATGGATTTGAAACTTTAGAAGGTTTAACAGTAGTAGATATAATGAGAAGGGCAGGGGTATGTTGTCATACTTTTGGAACAAAATCTCAAAATGTTAGAACATCGCATGACGTGGTTGTAGAAGCTGACAAGTTATTAAATGATGAGGTTTTAGAATATGATATGATAGTTTTACCAGGAGGAATGCCAGGATCAGTTAACCTAAGAGATGATGAGAAAGTAAATGAAGTTGTTATGGATTTCTATAAGAATAATAAAATAGTAGCTGCAATATGTGCAGGTCCAATAACTTTAGGAAAACTTAAAATTTCAGAAGGTAAAAATGTTACATGTTATCCAGGATTCCAAGATCAACTTGGAAATTGTAACTACAAAGAAGAATTAGTTGTAGTAGATGGAAATATAATAACAGGAAGAGGTCCTGCAGCGGCAATACCATTTGCTTTTGAATTATTAAAGCATGCTGCACCAGATAAAGTAGAAGAGCTACAAAAAGGGATGCTTTTTAAATAAGTTAATAGCAAAGAATTAAAAGTTAAGAGTTAAAAAGGAAAATTGTTTAGACGATTTTTTTATAATGCAAGTTTGAAAGTCAGCGTATAGCTGGCTTTTTTCCTGAATCATTAACTATAAAATATTAACTTTTAACTAAGAAAAAGGGGTGAGTAAGTATGGAAAAGTGGACAGTTAGAAATGTTAAATTTAACTGCGAAGCATTTGCTAAAGCTCTTGGAGTTAGCAATGTAGTAGCTAGATTATTAGTTAATAGAGATATTTATAAATTAGAAGAGGCTAATAGTTTTTTAAATAGCAAAATAGATGATTTTGAAGATTACAAAAAGCTTTTAGATATGGATAAAGCTATAAAAATAATGAAAGATAGCATAGATAAAGGTGAAAAAATTCTTATTGTAGGAGATTATGATGTTGATGGAGTAATAAGTTCCTATGTACTTTATAGTGGATTAAAAAAATGTAAAGCTAATGTAAGTTATGTGATTCCAGATAGAATAAAGGATGGATATGGAATTAATGAAAATATAATAAAAAATGCTTATGCTGATAAAGTAGATTTAATAATAACATGTGACAATGGTATATCAGCTATAGAGCAAATAAAATTAGCTAAGGAATTAGGACTAAAAGTGATAATAACTGACCACCATGATGTACCTTTTGTTGAAAATGAAGATGGTGATAGAACATTTATAGTTCCTGAAGGTGATGCTGTAATTAATCCTAAACAAGAAGAATGCAAATATCCATTTAAAAAGCTTTGTGGTGCAGGAGTTGCATATAAATTTATTGAAGGTATGTATGAAGCCTATGGAATAAATAAGAATGAAGCACTTGAATTATTACAATATGTTGCTATTGCTACTGTTTGTGATGTAGTTGATTTGATTGGAGAAAATAGAATAATCGTAAAAGAAGGTTTAACGATAATTAATAAAACTGATAATATAGGATTAAGAGCTTTATTTAAAGAAACAGGTCTTGATAATAAAGAGATTTCAGTATACGCATTAGGCTTTGTTATTGGACCAAGTATAAATGCATCAGGTCGTTTAGAACAAGCAGAGTGGGCTTTAAAGATGTTGCTTTCAAAAAATGAAAAGGAAGCAGAAGAACTTGCTAAAAAGCTTAATGAACTAAATAAAGAGAGACAAGAACTGACAAGAGAAGGATTAGAGAAAGCTATTGAGATAATAGAATGTAACAACATGAATAAAGAAAAAGTATTAGTTGTATACTTAGAGGAAACTCATGAAAGCATAGCTGGAATAATCGCAGGTAGAATAAGAGAAAAATATAATTTGCCAACTATTGTATTAACATCAGCTCACGAAGGAGCTAAGGGGTCAGGAAGATCTATTGAAGAGTATAATATGTTTGAGGAATTAATAAAGTGTAAGGATTTATTGGGGAAATTTGGAGGGCATCCCATGGCTGCTGGAATGTCTATTGCAAATGAAAACATAAATGAGTTTAGAAAAAGATTAAATACTCAAACTACTTTAACTGATGAAGATATTATTCCAAAAGTATCTATTGATATGCCTTTGGCATTAAAAGATATAAATTTTAACCTTATAGAAGAGATAGCTAAGTTAGAGCCTTATGGAAAAGCTAATCCTAAACCAACTTTTGGTATTAAAAATTTAAAAGTATTAGAAGCAAAAATTTTAGGTAAAGATAAAAATGTTTTAAAGTTGAAGATAAGCGACGGTAATCTTTGTATAGATGGAATATACTTTGGAGATATAAATGATTTTGATGAAGCTTTAAAAGTAAGTTATGGAGAAGATGAATATAATAAAGTATTTAATGGATATCCTAATAGGGTAAAGATTGATGTAGTATGTGTTCCAGAGATAAACGAATTTAGAGGAAATAAAAAAGTTCAGTTGATAATTCAAAATTATAGATTTAATTAAAAGTTATACTGCTAGTAAAATTTCAATTACTCAATAAAGCAAGTAGATAAGTTGATAAATATAAAACTTTTTTATACTTAATATTTTTAGGTTAAAACTAAAGGAGGAAATGAATAAACATTTCCTTCTTTATTTAAATACTAGTTTTTACAAGATTATGATGTTGATATTCTAGCATATGTAGTGAGTGTTATGCATGGCGGTTATTTTAAACCTGATTCGTATTGTTCAACCATACGTTTAACCATTTCACCACCAACGCTACCACATTGTTTTGAAGTAAGGTCTCCATTGTAATCTGTAAAAGGAACACCCATTTCAGTAGCAACTTGGCTCTTGAATTTTGCCAAACCTTGTTTAGCTTCAGGTACTAAATTATATGCCATAGTTTCACCTCCTTTTATCTTTACGTTAATAGCTTATCCAAATTTTTAAGTTGTATTTTATTAAATTAAAGGAAAAGGTGGCAAAATAACGACTTAGTGGTAAAATAGAGATGATTTATAATTTTAAATTTTATATGAGGTGTTTTATGAGTAAATATAAAATAATAATGACTGGTGGGGGAACTGCAGGACATGTAACTCCAAACTTAGCATTGATTCCTGAACTGAAGAAGAGAGGGTTTGATATAAAATACATAGGAAGTATAGATGGAATAGAAAAAGAAATAATAGGAGATGCTAATATTCCATATTTCCCAATTTCAAGCGGAAAATTAAGACGCTATTTTGATATGAAGAATTTTTCAGATCCTTTTAAAGTTATAAAAGGTATTTACCAGGCTAAAAGAATTCTTGATAAAGAAAAGCCAGATGTAGTTTTCTCAAAAGGTGGGTTTGTTGCCGTACCAGTAGTTATAGCTGCATCTATGAAAAAGATACCTGTTGTTTCTCATGAATCAGACTTAACGCCAGGATTAGCAAATAAACTTTCAGCTCCTTTCTGTAATAAGCTTTGTGTTACATTTAGAGAAAGTTTAGCTTATGTAAAAGATGGTAAGGGTGTTTTAACAGGAACTCCTATAAGAAATGAAATACTTCAAGGTAGCAAAATAAGAGGAAAAGAAATTTGTGGATTTAAGGATGATAAAGATATTCTGCTTGTAATTGGTGGAAGTTTAGGTGCTAAAAGTATAAATGATGAAGTAAGAAGAGATTTAAGTAAGATTTTATTAGATTTTAATGTTATTCATATATGTGGAAAAGGGAATTTAGATGAAAGCTTAAACTCTATAAATGGTTATAAACAGTTTGAGTACGTAAAAGAAGACTTACCACATCTTCTTCAAGCGGCAGATTTTATAATATCTAGAGCTGGAGCAAATGTTATTTTTGAGCTATTAGCATTAAAGAAACCAACACTTTTAATACCTCTTTCTAAGAAAACAAGTAGAGGAGATCAAATTCTAAATGCGAATTCTTTTGAAAAAGAAGGTTACTCTTTAGTTTTAGATGAAGATGAAATGATGGAAAAACATAATTTAATTGATAAATTAACAGATTTGAAGAATAATAAAAATAAACTTATTACCTCTATGCAAAATAGTAAGGTAAAAAATGGTGTTGATGAAATAATAAGTATTATTTTGAAAAGTATTAATTAAAAACGTATAACAAATTTAGTAATACACGAAAATATTACATTTGATAACTTGAAAAAAAATTCAGCTGTTATATAATAAAAGATGGAGTGTAAAAATAGGAAGTATTTTAGAAAAATAAGAGGTGCTAGTATATGAAGAAAGTTTCAATTATTTATTGGAGCAATGGCGGAAACGTTGAGCTTTTAGCTAACTGCATAGCAGAAGGTATTAAAGGTGATATAGAAATAAATTTAAAACACGTTAATGATGCTTCAGAAGAAGATGTTATAACAGCTGATGCTGTTGCTATGGGGAGCCCGGCAATGGTGGAGGATGAGATAGAACAATTAGAAATGAAACCCTTCATAGATAAGTTATCTAGTATTAGATTTAATAATAAGCCTTTAGTGTTATTTGGTTCTTGTGGATGGAGAGACGATAAGTTTATACATAACTGGGAAGCTATTATGAATGATTATGGGTTTGAAACTATAGGAAAAGTAGTTTGTAAAGAGTCTCTTACAGAAAAGGATGTAGAGTTAGCTAAAATTTTAGGCGAAGAAATATCAAAATTATTATTATAATTAAAACCTTATTAGAGAAATCTCTAATGAGTTTTTATATATAACACTTAAAAGTACTTTAAAATGGTTTTTATGATATTATACGATATCATATAATAAATTTTATTGATTATTTTTAGATGGAAAGAGAGGTAGACACAATGAGAAAAATGAAAACTATGGATGGTAATACTGCTGCAGCTCATATATCATACGCATTTACTGAAGTGGCAGCAATATTCCCAATCACACCATCATCACCAATGGCTGAACACGTTGATGAATGGGCTTCTCAAGGAAGAAAAAATATTTTTGGCCAACCTGTACACGTAATGGAAATGCAATCTGAAGCAGGTGCTGCAGGTGCAGTACACGGTTCATTACAAGCTGGAGCTTATACAACTACTTACACAGCTTCACAAGGGTTATTATTAATGATCCCTAACATGTATAAGATTGCTGGTGAAAGATTACCAGGAGTTATTCATGTTTCTGCTAGAGCTTTAGCAACATCTTCATTAAGCATCTTCGGTGACCACCAAGACGTAATGGCTGCAAGACAAACTGGTTTTGCGATGTTAGCTGAAGGATCAGTACAAGAAGTTATGGACTTATCTGCAGTTGCTCACTTAGCAGCTATAAAGAGCAGAATTCCATTCATGAACTTCTTTGATGGATTTAGAACTTCTCACGAAATTCAAAAAATAGAAGTTTTAGAAACAGAAGAATTAGCTGAATTAGTAGACTGGAATTCAGTAGAAGAATTCAGAAAAGGAGCTTTAAATCCAAATCATCCAGTAACAAGAGGTACTGCTCAAAACCCAGATATCTACTTCCAAACTAGAGAAGCTGTTAACAGATTCTATGATGATGTTCCAGAAGTAGTAGAAAGCTATATGGCTGAAATTACTAAATTAACTGGAAGAGAATATCACTGTTTCGATTACTATGGAGCACCAGATGCTGATAGAGTTATCGTTGCAATGGGATCAGTTACAGATGTAGTTGAAGAAACAATTGACTACTTAAATGGTAGAGGAGAAAAGGTTGGGGTTGTTAAAGTAAGACTTTACAGACCATTCTCAATAGAAAGATTATTAAAGGCTATTCCATCTACAGTTAAGAAGATAGCTGTATTAGATAGAACTAAGGAACCAGGATCAATTGGTGAACCTTTATACTTAGACGTTGTGTCAGCATTCTCAGGAAAAGCAAATGCTCCACAAATCGTAGGAGGAAGATTCGGATTAGGATCAAAAGATCCAAACCCATCTCACATTGCTGCTGTATATGCTAACCTTACTAAGGAAGAGCCAAAGAACGGCTTCACTATAGGTATAGTAGACGACGTAACTAATACTTCATTAGAAGTAACTGAAGATATCGATGCTACTCCAGCAGGAACAAAAGCATGTAAGTTCTGGGGATTAGGATCAGATGGTACAGTTGGTGCTAATAAGAGTGCTATCAAAATTATCGGAGATAAGACTGATATGTATGCTCAAGCATACTTCTCATATGACTCTAAGAAGTCAGGTGGTATAACAGTATCTCACTTAAGATTTGGTAAATCTCCAATTAAGTCACCTTACTTAATAGATAAAGCTGATTTCGTAGCTTGTCACAACCAATCATATGTTTATAAATACAATGTTTTAGAAGGATTAAAGAAGAACGGTAAGTTCTTATTAAATACTATCTGGACACCAGAAGAATTAAATGAAAAATTACCAGCAAGCATGAAGAGATTCTTAGCTGAAAACAACATTGAATTCTATACATTAAATGCTGTTAAGATAGCTCAAGAAATCGGTCTTGGTGGAAGAATCAACATGATAATGCAAGCTGCATTCTTTAAGATAGCTCACATCATTCCAGTAGAAGATGCAATCAAGTACTTAAAAGAAGCTGTTGTAACTTCATACGGTAAGAAGGGTGAAAAAGTTGTTAACATGAACAACGCTGCTATCGATATGGGTGTAGAATCTATCGTTAAGGTAGAAGTTCCAGCTGACTGGAAAGATGCTGTTGATGCTGAAGTTGAAACTACTAAAGATGTTCCAGCATTCATCAAAGAAATAGTTGAACCAATCAATAGACAAGAAGGATTCTCACTTCCAGTATCTACTTTCGTAGACCACAATATGGAAGATGGTACTTTCATGGCTGGTACTGCAGCTTATGAAAAGAGAGGAATAGCTATAAATGTTCCTGAATGGCAACCAGATAAGTGTATACAATGTAACCAATGTGCATATGTATGTCCACATGCTACAATCAGACCATTCTTAATAAATGAAGAAGAAAAGAACAATGCTCCAGAATCTATGAAGATAGTTGCTGCTAGAGCATTAAAGACTGAAGAACCAATGTCATACAGCATCGGTGTATCACCACTTGACTGTACTGGATGTGGAAACTGTGCTGAAGTATGTCCAGCTAAGAACAAAGCTTTAGTAATGAAACCACAAGATACTCAACATGATCAAATAGATGCT
>ERZ791785.1234-NODE-1234-length-13717-cov-2.513175_pt1 | contig 13717 bp, 11 predicted proteins | sample MGYA00509947_ERZ791785 | MGnify/ENA primary metagenome ERZ791785 (study PRJEB30046, sample SAMN00791982) | human gut metagenome | study: EMG produced TPA metagenomics assembly of the A metagenome-wide association study of gut microbiota in type 2...
TAGTCACGAGCAAAAATCCATTCCAGATCAGCTTCGCTGATGGGATTTTTGCTTTCTATCCTATGTGTTCTTACGGTCAGCGCAGCATATGCGCAGACCTACTGAATAGTTACGTAAACATTTTCATTTTATACCACAAACCCCATGATGTCAACGAAACGCTCCGGAATGATTTGACATTTTACAAAGCCCGGGATAAAATCAAAACGATCTACCTTAAAAACCACGTTCAAGGAGTTCCCACGAAATGAAACTACTCGCTCCCAATCTATATAAAGTCATTCTCACCAATAAAGCCATGCGGACCTCATCGAGAAACCTCTATATTATAAAAGGAAATGGCCGCAGCCTCATGATCGACACATCCTGGAAAGTTCCGGAGTGCCTGAATGAGATGGAACATGTCTTAAAAGAGCTTTCCATCGACTATCGGGATCTCGACATCTTTGTGACCCACAATCATGCAGATCACAGCGGATACATCTCCCTTTTCATAGAGCGCGGTGCCCGGGCCTTCATGAACCCCGTGGAGATCTCCGAATGTTCCGACCGCTACCATCGTCTTTATGAGGACAACACCATGCGCCGCTCCTACACCAGAGAATGCGGAGTCACAAAAGAACTGGCTCCCGATGCCTGGCAGGAAATCAACACCGGAGCTGACCAACTTGCAAGGGAAAACAATATTTCTTTTCATTTTCCCTTTACCCCCATTGCGCCGGGGGACACGCTCTCCTGCGGCGGCTATGATTTCGAGATCGTCCCCCTATACGGTCATACAGCCGGTCAGTGTGGGCTCGTGGAGAGGAAGAAAAAGCTTTTCTTCTGCGCTGATCAGGTGATCCTGGGGCTTACTCCCATCGTCATCACATCAGGAAAAGACCAGCATCTCCTTGCTGAATACTTTGCATCCCTTAAAGCACTGGCTGCCGATTATGCCGGTTACCGTTTTCTCCCCGGACACTACGGAGAATTCACCGAGATCCGTGAGGAGCCCTGCCGCATCATCGACGAATATGAGACACGCTGCACCCAGCTCCGGCTGGCTCTGGCAGAAAGCCGCCACCCCATGACTCTTTTAGAGCTTGATCAGGCGCTCTATGTCCAGCGCATGCAGACCTACCGCTATTCCTATCTTTTCTCCTATCTCAATACATGGCCGAAACTCTTTTCCTGTCTGGACTGGCTGGCAGAGACAGGGTCGATCACCCGGACAGAGAAGGACGGGGTCTTATTCTGGTCTCTCCGCTGAGCGCGCCTCCGACTCCCTCTTTGAGAACACGCAGCCACAGTAATTCTGACGATAGAGCGCGTGTTCTCTGGAAAGCTTCGTGGATCTTTTATATCCGTTTCTCTTCTTGAAATCTGATGACAGAAACTCCACACCATACTCGCGTCCCATCTCTTCCCCGATCCGGTTTAACCGCTCCGCGTCCTTTAGGGGGCTGATCGTAAGCGTCGTCGTAAAGAAATCGAAGTACCCGGCTTTTGCCTCTCTCGCCGCCTCGGAGAGGCGGAGTTTAAAGCACTCCGTACATCTTGCGCCGCCTTCCGGCTCCTGCTCGAGCCCTTTTGCCGCTGCATAGAAATCGTCGGGCACATAGGTTCCTGCCACAAAATGGATCGGGTGGCGGTCTGTCTCCTGTTCCCACTCTCCATTGAATTCCCGGATCAGACGTTCCTGCTCCGATGTCCGCTCCTCGTACTCTGATGGCGGATAAATATTCGGGTTATAATAAAATACCGTGATCTCAAAATATCTGGAAAGATATTCCAGAACATAACTGCTGCAGGGCGCACAGCAGCTGTGTAGAAATAAAGTGGGAACCTTTCCCTCTTTCTGCAGTTCTTCCAGTTTTTTATCTAATTCCTTCTGATAATTTCTCTTATTCATATGATCTCCCGGCAGGCTATGCTGCCCCGATGCTTCAATCCCCTGTGTCTCCTTCTGTCTCAGCCTTCTGCCCGGTTGCCGTCACCGGCACTTCACCATTACAGGATACCGGCAAAAAGACCGCAACGGAAAAAGGCAGCCGGATCTTCTCCCGCTGCCTGCATTTCTATTTTCACCGAATCCGTTCAGTCTGCCCCCAACGATCCGCTTCCAATATCCTTTTCCCGGTCTTACAGGAAATCCCGGATCCGTTTGCTGCGGACCGGATTTCTGAGCTTTCTCAATGCTTTCGCCTCGATCTGGCGGATACGCTCTCTCGTTACGTTGAACTCTTTTCCAACTTCTTCCAGAGTTCTCGGATGTCCGTCTTCAAGACCGAATCGAAGAACGATGACCTGACGTTCTCTCTCTTTGAGATCACCAAGTAATGCGTCGATGTGCTCACGTAACATTACGGATTCCACGTTTCCTTCCGGAGTCACCGCGTTGCTGTCCGCAACGAAGTCGCCGAGATTGGAATCGTCCTCCTCACCGATCGGAGTTTCTAAGGATGCAGGCTCTCGCGCGATCTGCATAATCTCCATAACCTTGTCCTCGGACATCTCAAGCGCTTCCGCGAGTTCTGTCACGGACGGCTCATAGCCGAGTTCCAGAGTCAGCTTTCTCTGCATCTTTGACATTTTGTTGATCGTCTCTACCATATGCACCGGAACACGGATCGTTCTCGCCTGATCCGCAAGGGCTCTCGTCACAGACTGACGGATCCACCAAGTCGCATATGTACTTAACTTATATCCTTTTGTATAGTCGAACTTCTCAACGCCCTTGATCAGACCAAGGTTTCCTTCCTGTACAAGATCCAGGAAACTCATTCCACGTCCAGTGTAACGCTTTGCGATACTTACGACGAGACGAAGGTTTGCCTCGATCAGACGCTCTTTTGCAGACTCATCTCCCTCTGCCTTTCTCTTCGCGAGACGAAGCTCCTCATCCGCGGAAAGAAGCGGCACGGTACCGATCTCCTTTAAGTACATGCGGACCGGATCCTCTGTTCCGATACCTTCCAGAAGATCGATGGCGTCTAAGTCAATGTCCTCTCCGTCCTTGTCCTCACGGTAGTCATCATCCAGATCATCCAGAAGCATGGAATCATCCGCAAGCATTGCGTCATCAATTACCGGCACAACGTCGATATTGCTGTGCTCTAAGTAATTATAAATTTCATCCATCTGCTCCGGTCCGAGGTTATCTCCGGCAAAAAAGTCGTTGATCTCCGTCGCGTCAAGTGCGTTCTGTTTTGACTTGCCCAGTGCGACAAGTTTCTTAAGTTTGTCTAAAAATACTTCTTTTTCCACTGAATAACGTCCTTTCAGGTTGGGGCTGCTCAAACTGCTCCACGATAGTTCATTATATACTATCCAGCGACAATTTTCAATGCTTTTCTACGCCTTTTTTGTTGAATTTTAACATTTTATTAGCACTTTTTGTAATTATTCAGCAGGTCTGCGCACTTGCCGCCCCTGTCATCCCGCCGTCTTCTCCTCCTGCTTCTCCGGCTCCGGGCTGCAGCTTAAGGTCACTGCTTCCTTCACATTCTCGATCTTTGCCTCAGTAACCGATCCGCCAAACTCACCGTCGAGGACCCACGGGATCTCTTCCTTGGCGGTGACCGTAAACTTTGAAGATTTCACGCGGATCACGTCCTTATTTTCCTGTTCCGGGAACAGAAGCAGACCACTTATAATATTCGGAAGATCCGCCGGAGTCTTCGGTGTCCGGATAAACACGCCCTCAAACAGGCCGTCATGGAAGGAAACATCCTTCGGCGCAAGTCCTCTGAAGCCTCCGACACTTGTGGTGTTCGTCACCATTCCGAAAACGAACTCTCCATCCGTCTCACCGTCATCCCATGTCAAATGCATCCTGTAGGATTTGAGATTTCCCAGTGCCTTGATGGACTCCAGGATATATGCCTGATGCCCAAGAACGTTCTTGATGTCCTGGGGCGTGCTGTACGACACTTCCGTGAAAGCGCCAAATGCGGCGATATAAACAAAATACCGCTCATCCCCAAATTTTCCGATGTCGACGCCGTAGGACTTTCCGCTCACCACATCCTGCGCCGCCTTCGTGAGATTCGCCGGAATCTTTAAGCTTCTCGCGAAATCATTCGTGGAACCTGCCGGGAGATATCCGATCTCCGGGCGTTTTTCCAGCCTCATGATGCCGGAGATCACGCTGTTCAGCGTTCCATCCCCGCCGCTGCAGACGAAAAGTTCCACATCCTTACCGTATTCCTCGGCAATCTTCGCCGCATCCCCCGGTTCCTGGGTCACATAGACAGAGGGCAGATAGCCTGCTCCACAGAAAATCCCGAGAATATCGGACAACTGGTTCTTGATGGCTTCCTTCCCGGAACGGGGATTAAAAACAAATAACATTTTTTTCATTTTCATCATGAACACGCTCCATAAAAGACGCCCTTATGCGCCATAATACTAACAAATGTCAATACTTTCTATTTCTAATATGGGACACTGACAGATGCATCGGTACTACTGTACGGAATTTTCAGTTCAGAAAATTCCTACCCGTGTACAATAATGATGCATCTTCTGCATTCTGTCCGCCCTGACAAACAATATCTGTGGGTTCAAGAGAATTTACAGCCATTATATCATAGACTCACGACCCCCGCGCTGACGCGCTCTATTGCCTGCTGACGCAGGCGGTTCGTTCGTTAATGGTCCAAGAAAAACAAATGCCACCTGCGGTGCCGCTTGTTTTTCTTTTGGACTCATTATATCATGACTGGCTTTCCAGCAGCTTTCTATACGCCGCAAACGCGTTCGGGATCGGGTACTTCTCCTTCAATTCCCCTCTGTCCGCAAACAGCATTCCCGGGATCTCTTCCCCTGCCTTCACCAGGTACCCGCTCATATGCCACTCCACATGGCTGAAAATGTGCTTTGCCTCCGGCAGTTTTTCCTCCACCGATGCCCCGCCACCGAGGCGTTCCAGTACCTCTTTCTCTGAAAGTTTTCCTTCCAGATTCGGAAATTCATACAGGGATGCCAGCAGTCCGGTGTCATCCCGCTTTCTAATGGCTATTTTATCCCCGTATTTCACTAATAATACGGTCTTTTCCTCAATTTTCCTTTTCTTTTTCGGTGCCTTCACCGGGATCGCAGAGATCAGGTTTCTTTTTCTCGCCTCGCATACCGTATAGAATGGACATGGAAGATCGCAGAGAGGGGCACCATTGGGGACGCAGACGATGGCTCCGGTCTCGATGAGCGCCTGGTTGAAATCTCCTGGCTCATCCTTTTTGAGTGTCTTTAAGACCTCTTCGACCGCAGCTTCTGTCTTCTTCTTTACCGCTTGTTTTAAGATATCTTCGTAGCTTCCGGCAACTCTCGAAAGGACCCGCATGACATTTCCGTCCACCGCTGGGACAGGGAGTCCGAAAGCGATGGATCCAATGGCACCCGCCGTGTAGCTTCCGATTCCCGGAAGCGCAAGAAGCGCTCTGCGATCTGCCGGAAGTTCTCCGCCGTACTGGGAAACGATGATCTTGGCCGCTTTCTTCAGATTTCTGGCCCTGCTGTAATATCCGAGACCTTCCCAATACTTGAAAAGCTCTTCTTCCTCACACTCAGCCAATGCCTGCACCGTCGGAAAACACTCCATAAACCGGGCAAAGTAGGGCTTTACTGCCTCCACTCTCGTCTGCTGCAGCATGATCTCCGAGATCCAGATCCGGTAGGCATCCTGGTTCTCCCGCCAGGGGAGGTCTCTTTTATTCCCCCGATACCAGGAAAGGAGTGGTCCTCTTGCGGCTTCCAGACGCTCCGTCAGGGTGAGGTCTTTCTCATCCGGAAAGATTTTCTGGAGACCGGAATAAAGATCCGCCCCCGAAACATTCATTTCTTCCTTATACATATCCATAGACTCCGCGGACGGAAACTTCCCCGGAGATAATCTCCTTTAATGTGCCATCGGAGAGACGGACTAAAAGTGCGCCTTCCTTGTTGATTCCCTCAGAGACACCGCGGTACTCGCCCGCCGGATCCAGAACGCACACCTCGTTGCCGAGATTTACAAGGTTTGCGTTGTACTCTTCAATAGTCCCGACATGTCCTGTGTCTCGATGAAGGTGTCATAATATCCCTCAAATGCCTCCATGATCGCCGCGATGATCTCGCTTCTCTTCTGGATCTTTCCGCTCTCGATCCGCAGGGACGTCGCTGTCGCCTTGATGTCATCCGGAAATTCCGTCTGGTTTACATTGATGCCGGTTCCCGGGATCACATACTGGATCTCCATGAGTTCCGTGCTCATCTCCGTTAAGATTCCGCAGATTTTCTTCTTATTCAAAACAAGATCGTTCGGCCATTTGATCTCAGGTTTCAGGCCTGTCGCCTTCTCGATTCCCCTTCTCGTGGCCAGCGCCATAACGAGCGTCAGCATGGATGCCGCCATGGGATCGATCTGTGGTCTTAAGAGCATGCTCATCCAGATCCCAACGCCCGCCGGAGATGTCCAGACACGACCTCTTCTGCCCTTTCCGCCGAGCTGGCGTTCCGCGACAGCCAGGGTTCCGTGGGGCGCGCCCTGTTCCGCGAGACGGCGGATCTCATTGTTCGTGGAGTCGGTCTCCTCGAAGAACGCCACCTGCGTTCCTGCCCATTTCGTGTGGATCGTGCTTTCCAGCTCTTCCTTTGAGAGCACATCCGCCGATCCCTTTAAAATATATCCTTTATTCCGGACGGCCTCGATCTCGTAGCCCTCCTCCTTTAACTGGTTGATGACCTTCCAGACCGCCGTTCTCGAGACACCGAACTTCTCGCAAAGCTCCTGTCCGGAAATATAGCCAGCTGTCTCCTTCAATAATTTCAGGATCTCTCCCTTCATCTCATTACCTCCACCAGATACTCATTGCGCTTAAAAATGTAAAGATCAGCAGGGTCGTTCCGAACACCATCTGGAACACCGCCGCCGTTCTTCTCCGCCTCTCCCGTTTTGCCCGGGACAGCCAGTATTTTCCTGTGACCAGATTTAAAACTGCCGCCAGGAAAAATATCGCCGGAAAGAGGAACATATACCTCTCCGTGTCAAGGAACGAGATAACTGCCATCACCACCACAGCGATGCCGATGATGATGTGCATGGCATCAAGAGCCATGGACTCGCTCCTGACTTTTCTTCTCTTATTGTTTTCCGCCATATTTCAGCGTTCTCCTCATATTTTCTGCCGGATCTGCCGTTTTCCCAGGATCATCCGTGCTGCCTGGTACTTTTGAAAGACTTCCGATGTGCTGCCACGATTCCCTATCCTATCGTCAGCCTGTCTGAAAAAAGTTCATGGATCTTTCCCACGATATCGTCCGGCGTGTAGACCTCGTAGACTTCCATCTGCATCTTTTTCGCGAACACTTCCAGGACTGCCCCGTAGAGATCCCTGTAATCCCATTCCGGCTGCAGCCGAAGCTTCCTGGCAAGAAACGGAAATATCTTCTCCGTGTATACACGATAGCCTGTGAGCTTTGCAAACTCATGTTCCTTTACATAAGGTCTCAGCCACTCCTTAAACATGTCAAGTTCCGACATGATCCTGCCAAAATAATACGCCTCGGAGTATGGCATGTCAAGATAATATTTCCTTCCGCAGAGTCCGTAGAGGAATCTCAGCCCGTCAAAATAGCCGAGCTTCATGTTTTTCCTCGTTCTCGCACTGTCAAATTCCAGGATCCCGCCGAGATTTCTTCTTGGCGCGATCTCGTGGACCGTCACGTCCTCCGGGATATCCATGAACCTTCGCCGGTCCACGCCGATCCCATAGAGGCGGATCACGATGATATCCTTATATCCCCGGTCCGTCAGGAGATCCACCGGCACATTGTTGACGCTGCCGCCGTCAAGATACGTCTTTCCACCCAGCTTTTCCTGCTTAAATCCTGGGAAATAGGCGCTGGCCATCATTATATCCTTTATGGTCCCCGGCGGTGCTGCCTTTACATCGAAGTCCTCCTCTTTCCGGTCCGTGACTGAAAAGGACGCGGCGCAGAAATCCCGTGGTGAGCGCCTGATCCGCTCCTCATCCACCGTCTCTTCCAGAAGTTTTTTGAGCGGGGCGATATCGAGCCCCCTGTCTGAAAACAGCCGTCTGAATTCTGCCGCCGCGTCGGTCACTTTCATGGATCGCACGCCAAATTTCTTTAATTTTCCGATCATGGAATCGTCCACATTGAACACGGTGGAGTAGGTCATGTTTCCCCAGATCTCCTCCGCCTTCCCGAGATCATCCATGCAGATCAGGGCGCCGTTTAACGCCCCAACGGACGTTCCCGCGACACCCTTTATCTTCATGCCGGCTTCCCGGAGCGCTTTCCAGACACCGATCTGGTATGCGCCCCTGGCACCGCCGCCCTCTAAAACGATTCCATATTCCTTTTCAAGATCAATTCTCAGTTTCACTCTTTTTTGCGATCTCCGTTACACTTGTCACAAGACCTGCGAGGGATTGGATCTCAGACGGGATGATGATCTTTGTTGCCTTGCCGTCTGCCGCCTTCGCGAACGCCTCAAGACTCTTTAACTGCAAAACTGTCTGGTCTGCTCCGGCTTCCTTGATCATGCGGATACCATCGGCGTTCGCCTGCTGGATCTTGATGATCGCCTCCGCCTGGCCTTCTGCCTCGCGGATCCGTTTCTCCTTCTCCGCCTCCGCGTGAAGGATCGCTGCCTGCTTATCTGCCTCCGCGTCGAGGATCGCGGACTGTTTCTTACCCTCTGCCACGAGGATCGTGGACTTCTTCTCACCTTCCGCACGAAGGATCGCCTCACGGCGCTCACGCTCTGCCTTCATCTGTTTCTCCATGGCATCCTGGATCGCTGCCGGCGGAATGATATTCTTTAACTCCACACGGTTTACCTTGATGCCCCACGGGTCCGTGGCAACATCCAGGGCGGAACGCATCTTTGTGTTGATGGTCTCACGGGAAGTTAAGGTCTGGTCGAGCTCCAGGTCACCGATGATGTTTCGAAGCGTGGTGGCTGTCAGATTCTCGATGGCCATGATCGGGTTCTCAACACCGTATGCGTAGAGCTTCGGGTCTGTGATCTGGAAGAACACGACCGTATCGATCTTCATGGTGACGTTATCCTTTGTGATCACCGGCTGCGGAGCGAAGTCAACGACCTGCTCTTTTAAGAGGACCCGCTTTGCAACGCGGTCAATAAACGGAACTTTGAAGTGGATTCCCACATTCCATGTCTCAAGGTACGCGCCGAGTCTCTCCACTACCATCGCCTGTGCCTGGGGCACGATGCGGATGCAGGAAACGAGGATCAGCAGAATGATAAAGATCAGTACTAATACTAAAATTGTTGGCATATTTACGTCCTCCTTTATGTTTTTATGGGGGATTATCTTTATCCCCCATTTTTTTCTTCAGCCCATTCATATTACTATGAGCAAGCCGGAAACTTTTTATCAGTTCCTATTCTCTGTTTCTGGAATCATCTCCACAATGAGCTTCACGCCCCGGACTTCCTTTATGACCACATGGGTCCCCACCGGGATCGTCACCGCTTCATCCGCGGATCTCGCCGTCCACTCCTGACCGTCGATGACAGCGGCTCCGGACGGCTCATTGTTGTCGATTTTTTTGATCACTTTTGCCTTTCTTCCGATCAGCCCGTCCACATTCGTCTTCACGGTCTCCCGGTTGACGAACCGGATAGCGAGCGGTCTTGTAAAGAGAAGAAGGACAAACGATACGATCAGGAACACCACAAGCTGCGACTGCACGGAAAATTCCAGTACCGCAGCAAAAAACGCGAACACAGCCCCGCCCGCAAACCAGATCGTCGTAAGCGCCATGGTCGCCGCCTCGATTCCGATCAGAATTACAAAGGCCACCATCCGATCATATCCATAAAATCACTCCTTTATGCGCGCCGCTGTCTTGCCGTCTCAAACATCAGGATCGATGCAGCGATGGCGGCATTTAACGACTCCACCTTTCCGGCCATGGGGATCTTCACCCAGGTGTCTGCCATGTTGGAAAGCTTTTCCGTCAGCCCGTTTCCCTCATTTCCGATCAGGAACGCCGTATTACCAGTATAATCTTCCTGCTCGTAATTATTCTTTCCTGCGAGATGGGCCGCAAATACCCGGATCCCCCGCGCTTTCAGATCCAGAACGGTCTGCTCCAGATCGTCCGTGTAGAAGAACGGGACACGGAATACGGATCCCATGGTGGAACGGATCACCTTCGGGTTGTAGATATCCACAGTATCACGGCTCATAATGAGTCCCGTGATCCCCGCGCCCTCTCCGGCCCTCAGGATCGTTCCCAGGTTTCCTGGATCCTGAAGATTTTCCAGCACCATCAGATAAGCTGGACGGTCACTCTTTAAGAGCTCGTCCATTCCGTAGGAAAACTGTCTGACAAGTGCCAGCACACCCTGGGGCGTCTGCGTGTCGGACATCACCGCAAACACAGAGTCGCTGACAAGTTCGTATCCCGGGTACTCCGCAAGAATTGCGGCATTCTCCGGATTTTTCGCGAAAGTTTCAGAAACATAGATACTTTTAACCTGATCCTTCGGGAGCTCAGCGGCCATCCGCACTCCCTCGACGACGAAAAGTCCCTGCTCATTTCTCGCTCTCGCTTTTTTCTTTAATTCAATGACTGCTTTTACCTGGTCATTTTTTGTGCTTGTGATCATCTCCCTTCCTCCGGGTCAAGTTTCTCCACTTCATCCATCCAGATCCGTCTCGCTGCGTCGCTCGGCATTCTGAGATCACCTCTCGGAGAAACCGCAACAGATCCGACCTTCGGGCCGTCCGGCAGGCAGGAACGCTTGAACTGCTGTGCGAAGAACCGGCGGTAGAAGGTATTTAACCACTTGTAGATCACCTTGTCCTCGTAAACTCCCGCGAAAGCGATCTTCGCCAGGCGGTAGATCTTCGCCGGATGATAACCGTAACGGAGAATATAATAGAGGAAGAAATCGTGAAGCTCGTAAGGTCCGACCAGGTCCTCCGTCTTCTGGGAGATCTTTCCGTCCTCCGGCGGCAGAAGCTCCGGGCTCACCGGGGTATCGAGAACATCGTTGAGTACATCTGCCAGGGCCTTGTCGTCGCAGGTATCCGCGTAGTAGCGGACAAGATGACGAACAAGCGTCTTCGGAACAGACGCGTTCACGCCGTACATGGACATGTGGTCGCCGTTGTAGGTCGCCCAGCCAAGAGCCAGCTCAGACATATCTCCTGTTCCGATGACCATGCCGTTCGTCTTGTTCGCAAGGTCCATGAGGATCAGGGTGCGGTATCTTGCCTGGGAGTTCTCGTAAGTCACATCATGGATCGCCGGATCATGTCCGATATCCTCGAAGTGGGTGGAAACTGCTTTTCTGATATTTACTTCTTTTAACGTCGCGCCCAGCTTCTTTGTGAGTGTGACTGCGTTGTTGTAGGTTCTATCCGTAGTTCCGAAGCACGGCATCGTGACGGAGAGAATATTTTCTCTCGGAATGCCCAGCATATCGAAGGCTCTCGCTGTGACAAGAAGTGCCAGGGTGGAGTCGAGTCCGCCGGAGATTCCTACAACTGCGCTCTTGGCACCGGTGTGGGCGAGACGTTTCTTTAAGCCCATGGCCTGGATCGTTAAGATCTCCTCACAGCGGGCGGTTCTCTCTTTCTCGTTTGACGGAACGAAAGGTGCCGGATCGACATAGCGTTTTAATGTGAGCTCCGTTTTATTTAAGGTGAAGTCCATGTAATCATAGTCCTCAGTCTCCGCACCCGGCTGACATGTGGTCATTCTTCTTCTCTCGTTTTTAAGTCTGTAAAGATCGATGTCCGCCGTGATCATGCCGTTTTTGAAACGCTCGGATTCCGCAAGGATATTTCCGTTCTCGGCAATGATATCATGTCCGCCGAAGACGAGGTCCTGGGTGGACTCGCCCTCTCCGGCATTGGCATAGATGTACGCACATACGAGGCGGGCAGACTGTCCGGCGATCAATGTCTCACGGTATCCCGCTTTTCCTGTGGTCTCATCGCTGGCGGAGCAGTTTGCGATCACGGTAGCTCCGGCTTTCGCGTGGGAGACGCTCGGTGGATCCATCGTCCATACGTCCTCGCAGAGTTCTGCGGCGACTATGAGTTCCGGGATATTCGTGCAGCGGAACAGGATCTTGCTTCCAAACGGGATCAGGCTCTCTCCCCACTCTACCACATCCGGTTTTACCGGACCCGGGTTGAAATGGCGTAGCTCATAGAATTCAGAATAGTTCGGAAGATGTCTCTTCGGAACAAGGCCTAAAAGCTCGCCATCCTTGATGGCAGCCGCTACGTTGTAGAGTTTTCCGTCCTTCATCCACGGAAGTCCGATGAAGGTCAGCATATCCATATCCTTTGATGCGTCTAAGAGCCATAAGAGTTCTTCCTTCGCCTGATCGATCAGGGTGTCCTGCAGAAACAGGTCACTGCAGGTGTATCCGGTGAGACCGAGCTCCGGGAACACCAGGATCTTTACATCCCGGGATGCTGCCTCCTGCATCATCTTCCAGGTCTGTTCCCGGTTAAACACAGGATCTGCAACCTTTAAATCTGGGGTGGCCGCCGCCACCCGGATAAATCCGTCTTTCATTTTGCTCTCCTTATTACATTCCGACTTTGATAGCCGCGCTGCAGCGCAGAATTTCAGTCAGTTTTGGAATATATGCCGTTATACAACAATTCAGTCATAAACGGGCTTTCTATTGTTTTGAAAATTTCCGTATGGCTGAATGATTACTTTTTATTATACACTTTTTTTCTGAAAAGGGCTATGGATTTTCATCTGTTTAAGAAATATTTCATGAATAGTCCGACCATGCGTCAGTCTGGCAAATATGTGTGCGCTGCACTCTTGCCTGCATAAGCACTCACATTCGCTAAACTGCATACGGGCAGCGCTTAAACGGCGAAAGGCTGTGCTCCCCCACTGAGCACAGCCTTTCATTCACGTACAATTTCCTTGCATTATACAGTTCCTCGAAATTGATACCCCTTCAATTTCAATGCTTATGCAGTATAACAAAATATTACCGGAAATGCTATGGTAAATATAGTTAAATTTGCACAATTTTATTGTATATATTTACTATCTTTCGCACAAATGTCCGCTGGGGAAAAGCAGATTCGTTGTTTTTACAAAAAAACAATCTATTCTATGGTGGTTCTGCCCAGTGGAATTGGGACTTTGTATACAGTACGCATTTTCGGCGGTTTGCAGGCCGCAGGTATGTCCCGTATAATTTCATGTTTTTTTGAAATAATATCTGCAAAATATCGTCTGAAGGAATCACTCCCCCTTCACGTGACTCATGACTGCCCCTTTCGATTATTGATCACCGGGTCTGCTTTTTAAAAGAAATGTACCTTGGCACATTCTCGCACCGAGCGCGGTCGCCTGCAACACTCTACATCATCATAACTCTTGAAAGGACATGATATCCATGAACATTTCATCCAATTTCGATCAGAACATCTCCCGCTTTCACGAGATCCTGGATGTCCAAAAAAACTTCGATATCGTCTACCACACTCTCACTATTGCGGACAAAAAAGCCTGCCTGTACTTCATTGACGGCTTCACAAAGGACGAGATCCTTCTGCGCCTGATGCAGGATTTCGCCTCCGTAAAACCGGACTCGTTCCCATCATCTGCCCATGATTTCGCAAAGCAGTACGTCCATTACGGCGAGACCACCGTGGAGACCGATGATAAAAATATCTTTACACAACTCCTCTCCGGCCTCTCCTGT
>ERZ791785.1238-NODE-1238-length-13672-cov-2.616215_pt1 | contig 13672 bp, 11 predicted proteins | sample MGYA00509947_ERZ791785 | MGnify/ENA primary metagenome ERZ791785 (study PRJEB30046, sample SAMN00791982) | human gut metagenome | study: EMG produced TPA metagenomics assembly of the A metagenome-wide association study of gut microbiota in type 2...
CTTTTATCGGTTAATTAAAAATAATTTTTTTCTTTATTTTCATAGTGAATTATATTATTTTGTAATATTAAAATCTTAGTTTTGATATAATATTTTTAACAAAAATTTTTGGAGGCTATTATGAAATTTCATGAAAAGACTATCAAAGAAACTCACATATATACAGGAAATTATCTAGAAATAAATAATGTTGAAGTTGAATTACCTAACGGAAAAACATCTAATAGAGATATTATTAAACATCCAGGTGCATGTGCTATAATTCCGTTTTTAGATAAAGAAACTGTTTTATTAGTTGAACAATTTAGAAAACCATTAGAAAAAACTATACTAGAAATTCCTGCTGGAAAACTTGATAAAAACGAAGATCCTTTAAATTGTGCATATAGAGAATTAGAAGAAGAAACAGGCTATAAAGCTGGCTCTATTACATATCTTGGTTCTATAGCTACAGCCCCTGGTTTCTGCGATGAAATTATTCACTTATATAAAGCCGAAAACTTATCATTAGGTACAAAATGCTGTGATGAAGATGAGTTTACATCAATTAAAACTTTTTCTTTAGATGAAGTAAAGGCAATGGTAAAATCCGGTGAAATAATAGATACAAAAACTATAAGTATACTTGCATACCTATAATAAATAAAGTGCCAATAGATATTTTATTATAATTATCTATTAGCACTTATAATTTATAAATTCCCTTTAATTTTTAATTAGTATAATTTAAATAATCTTAAGAATTTTTGTAACATATTAAGATTTTCTTCTACTTGAATTTTCTCTTCTGTAACAGTAGCTTTTTCTACTCCTGTTGTCTTTATTACAAATTGCACTGACTCAACATTAGTATTTTTTTCTGATACAAATGATACGACTTCTGAATCTGAGCCTGTGAACTTTTCTAGCATAGAATCAATTTGTTCATCCACTTCATCTTGTAATCCACTTGTTTCTTTAGAAAATTCTCCTGTTCCTTCTGCCATAGTCTTTGTTCCATTATAAAGTTCTGATGTTCCATTTACTAAATCAAGTGCTCCATTGCATATTTGATTGTATCCCATAGTTATACTATTTACAGCATTTGTGTATTCATTAATTCCAGAATCTAATGTGCTGTAATTTTCAGTAAACATATTTATTCCATTCTTTAAATCATTCATATTTACTAATAGATTTCCTAATGATGATACAAGGTTTTGTATGCTTGCATCAAATACTTCATAGTTTTGTTGTAATGCAGTTGCTCCTGTCATAAGCTCTCCGCTTTCACTGTCTAAAGCTGAATCTATTCCACCTATTAAAGCTTGGCTTCCTTGTATATAAGCAACATCTGCACTTAAAAGTGCTTCAACTGATATAAGTTTTCCTGCAGTTGTAACGTAATTAACTACTGCATTAGTATCTCCTGAAGCATATTGATTAAATAAAGCTACTGCTTCTGCATCACCTGCAGCTACTAGCTGACCAAGGCTAGCTTGTACTCCCTCTATTCCTCCATTTACATAAGCACTATAAAGATTTCTTTGTGTATCTGTTATTCTTAAAGCACCAATAGCATTATTATGGCTATTTATAAAATCATTTATATCTGTTAATCCATTTTGTGATAATGCTCCATAGTATGTGTCTATTGATCCATCTATAGACTGAAGTCCTCCTACAAGCATAGCTATTCCATTTTTTATTTGTGCAGAAGCATCGCTTAATTTTGTAATCTCACCAGAAGAAATAGTAACTCCACTTAAAGCTGAATCTATAGTTTCTAAGGCAATTTTTACTTCAGAAGAACCATTTGTTAATGAAGATGATTTTCCATTTAAAGTATTTAAAGCTTCATTAATTGTATTTATTCCATCATTTAATTTCCCTGCTCCACTATTAAGGGTTTCTGCTCCGTCATTTAGATCCTTAGCGCCATTATCTAATTCGCTTACTGCATCTTGTAATTCTGTTATCTTATCTGAAAGGTTGCTAGTATCAACATTATCCTTACTAATACCAAGATTTAATTTAATCCCATTTATATCAATACCATCCATTTCGAAATCAGTTACATCTGCTGATATTTTAATATCTTTTTCTTTGCCTGGCATCACTGTGTAAGTAAGCTGTTTTAAATCACCAGCATTAGCTACTGTAGCACCTTCACTTACAATATTTTTGCATATATTTGTATCTAACTTAACTGTAGATTGTAATGCATAACTTTCAAAAAATCCTTCTTTTGCTTTAGTATTTTCTGTAATGTTAATTTCTATCGTAAGCTTCCCACTCATTCCTGCAATTTCTTCTGCTGAATACTCTTTTCCATCCATCTTATAAGTAATATTTATATTCCATGGTATTTCTGCATTTTCCATAATACCTTCATAATATAGCTTATCCTTAGAATTTTTTATTTTTATTACTCCTGAATCATAATTAATTTCATCATTTGTATTCATATTTCTTACTTCTATATAATTTCCATAATCAGTTATATCATTATCATTAAATATATTAACTACGTAAGTTCCAAGTAAATCGCCATCGGAATTTAAATTTACATATACTACTTCTTCTTTATTACTAGCTATTGAAGCTGCTTGTACAACAGTTGGTAATATATTTGAAATTACAAATAGAGATGTCACAACACCAGCTGCAGTTCTTTTTACTACTTTATTATTATCCATTTATATCAACCCTTCCTTTATATCTAATCCTTCAGCTTTTTTAATCTTATTCTTTTTAACAACTACACCATCAAAAATATATAACAAGCCTGGTATAACAAATATTACAATTACTAATGAACATATTGTTCCTTTTCCAAGAAGTCTTCCAAGCTGTGCTAGTAATTGATGGGTTGTCATATATCCAAGTAAAAGTCCTACAGCTGTCAATACTGTACCTGAAGTAAGTATTGAAACCATTGATACTGATACTGTCTTTACTACAGACTCTTTTTTATTAAAATCTTTTCTAAATTCTAGATATCTTTCAGTCATTAATAAAGTATCTTCATCTAAATATTCCATAGGAACTTCTGCACCAGCTTTATCTACATAAGATATTATAGAGCTTACCTCTTCAACTTTCTTAAGTCTTTCTGATAATTTTTCCTCAGTCTCAAAATCACCTCTAGGTACCATTAATACAAAGTTATTTGACTTACCAAAAGTATCTTCTATCAACTTTGTATCTCGTCCTAATTTAGTATCTTCTCCAAATATCTTAGAAGCTCCATAATAATAGTCATTATTTATAGATGCTAAATAAGAAGGTACAATTACAATTGCAAATAAAATAGAAAATGGTATCATAATCTTTCTTACTACCTTAGCAAATCCATTGAAACTAGGCATAAAGTTTCTATGCTCCCCTTTATCAATTAGCTTACTGCAATATAAAATTAATCCTGGAGTAAAAATAAACACTGTTATTAAGCTTAAAGCTATTCCCTTAGCTAATGCAAATCCAAGGTCTGGTCCTAATTTAAATTGCATTACTGTAAGAGCTAAGAATCCAATTACAGTAGTTAATCCACTAGATAAAATCGAACCTGTAGATTTGCATAACGCTTGTACCATAGCCTCTTTATTATCTAATACTTCTTTTCGTATCTCTTTATATCGATGTAATAAAAATACAGAATAATCTAGTGATACCGCTAACTGCAATATGTTTCCTGCTGCATTAGTTACAAAAGATATTTCTCCAAAAATCAAGTTTGTACCAGAATTTATCATAATTGCTACACCTATTGATAATAGTAATATGATAGGTTCAAACCATGATGTTGTAGTAACTAATAGAACTAATAAGGTAAACGGTACTGCTATCATCACTATTCTACCAATTTCCTTTGTAGTAGATTCTGTTGCAACGACTGTATCTACTACTGTTCCTGAAAATGCATTATCATCACCAATCAAATCCCTTATCTCATTTACAGCCTCTATTCTTTTACTTTCATCTACAGTTACAGTAAATAAGGCATTCCCATCAATGTAATAATCGCTAATTATATCTTTATCTATAGTATCTAATGGCTCTTTTATATTAGCTACATCATCTAACCACATAACTTCATCAACACCATCAATAGCTTCAAGTTTATCTTTAATATCAATAGCTTCAGGTATAGTAACATTAGATACCATTATCCTTCCATTAGGTATTCCACCCTTGAACTCATTCTCCATTACATTTAGAGATACTGTTGATGATGTATCATCTGGAAGGTAATCGTTCATGTCATAATTAACAGAAACCAATGGCTTACATAAAGCTGAAAATATCGTTACTATAAAAAAAACTATTAAAATTAATCTTTTATGCTTTACAACTCCTCTAAAAAACTTTTCCTTCATTTATTGCTCCATCCCCTTTTTAAATAGCCTAATTATTAGACACTGTGTTGATTTATTAGTCCATTTAGATTATAATAGACTAAAATTTCCATATCAATAATCAATATTTTTGAAAATGTTAAAAACTAGACTCCCTTTTGTAACTCTGAATATTATTAGACAGATTTTAAAAATGTGCCTATTTTTAATAACTATTTTTCATACATGATATTGAAATAAATCTTAGGAGGATATCTATGGAACAGAAATCTACTGATAGGCGTATCAGAAAGACTAAAAATGCCTTAAAAGATGGACTTATTGAACTTATGTTGGAAAAAAGTATAAATGATATTACAGTTAGAGAACTTACAGAAAAAGTTGATTTAAATAGAGGAACATTCTACTTACATTACAAAGATATTTTTGATTTGCTAGAAAAGATTGAAGAAGAATTATTTGAGGAATTTAATAAAATTATGGATTCTCATTCTCCAGATAAACTTGATGGCCGTCCTCTGCCTCTTTTAGAAGATATTTTTATGTTTTTAAAAGATAATGCTTCCATGACAACAGTATTATTAGGTCGTAATGGAGATATTGCTTTTGTTAATAAAATAAAAGATATTATACGAAAAAACTGTTTTACTTCATGGAGTGCCTTTTTTAACTCTGAAAACATGAATAACTTTGATTATTTTTATACTTATATTCTTTCAGGATGTTTAGGATTATTTGAATCTTGGCTAAATAATGGATTAAAGGAATCACCACATGAAATAGCATTATTAACAGAATCTTTTATACTTCACGGATTTCAAGCTTTAAAATAAAATCTTTATCTTATCTTGCTGATAAAAAAGTTACAAATAATTAAAAAAATCTAGCACTTTAGTTGTTAAACTTTCGTGCTAGCTTTTATTTCTAACTAAATTTCATTTTAGTAAGCTGTATAACCACCATCACTCATGATGATAGAACCAGTTATATGAGCTGCTTCTTCACTTGCTATATAAAGAATAGTTGCTGCTTGCTCTTCAGGAGTTGCTGAACGTTTTTGTAATGTTTCAGTTTTTCCACCTATCATAGTTTCTGATTTTGCTTCCTCTAAAGATTTTCCTTGAGCCATAGCTGTTCCAAGCTTAACTTTAATCTCTTGAGCACTTCTATCATTTAATGGTGTTGCTGTAACTGCTGGAGAAACTGAATTACAACGTATGTTGAATTTAGCCAAATCATTAGCTACAGCTTTAGTTAATCCATTAAGCGCATGCTTAGATGTAACATAAGCACTTGCTCTATAAAAACCTGTAGTTCCTGCCACTGATGATACATTTACTATAGAACCACCTTGTTTATGGTTCAACATATTTTTAACTTCTTCTCTACAACAATAAAATGCTGAATTTAAATTTGTATTTATAACTCTTGACCATTCTTCTGTAGATAGCTCATCAATTCTTTCTCCATGTCCTACAACTCCAGCATTATTGATAGCAACATGTAATTCTCCTACTTCATTGTTTATTATATTAAATAAGCTTGTAACTTCATCTTCTCTACTAACATCAGCTTTTATAAATCTTGCTTTACCACCATTTTGAACTATTTCAGAAAGTACAGCTTGTGCTCTTTCTTCGTTACGTCCTACTATAATTACAAATGCACCTTCTTTTGCCGCTCTAATACAAACAGCCTTACCTATACCAGATGTTCCTCCAGTTACAAGCATATTTTTTCCTTCAAACCTACCTTCAAAATAATCTCTCATTTTAAACATCTCCCTTTTTGTATTATTTACATAGCAATTATAACATATATTCCATTATTTTCCTTTAGCGTTTTATCAAATATTTTTGATTATTTTTATTATTTTTTTACTATTCTCTTAATTTAATCGTAAAATACCTGGTAATTTATTATATTTCAATAAAACCATTTACAAACTTTGTCGAATATTGTATTCTTGTAACCGTAATCAAAAAATAAAAAATACTTATTACTATACGGAAAGGATGTTTATTGTGTCTAATATCGGAATATTTGACGTTTTAGGACCAATTATGATAGGTCCATCATCATCACACACAGCTGGTGCAGCAAGACTTGGTAAAATAGCTAGAACAATTGTAAATAAGCCTATCAAAGATGTTACTTTTTTACTGCATGGCTCTTTTAAAGAAACTTACAAAGGACATGGAACAGACCGTGCGCTTGTTGCAGGAATATTAGGAATGATGCCTGATGATTCTAGGCTTAAAGACTCACTTTTAATTGCTGAATCAGAGGGTCTAACAATTAAATTTCTTCCAGCAGATTTAGGACAAGTTCATCCTAATACAGTAAAATTTCTTATCACTGATTTAGATGATATTCAATGGGAAGTGCTAGGCTCTTCTATCGGTGGTGGACTAGTTGAAATTTACGAGATAAATGGAACTAAGGTAAAAATAACTGGAGAATATCCTACTATTATTACTAGCCACGATGACATTCCTGGTACTATTTCTAAGATTTCTACTATTTTCTATGAAAATGAAATTAATATCGCTAATATGGCTCTTGTAAGAAGTCAAAAAGGACATGCTACAATGACTGTTGAAATAGACCACACTGCTTCTGATGCAGTAATTGAACAAATAAAATCAATAGACGGAGTAAACCGTGTTATTGTTATAAACTCTTTAGGTTAGGGGGATTTTAACTATGATGATTGCAAATTCTGGTAAAGAATTAATTGAAATATGTGAAAAAGAACAAATATCTTTAAGTGAATATGCTATACGTAAAGAAATGGAATGCAAAGGCGTTTCTCGTGAATACTTATTTGAACAAATGAAACTTACTCTTGATGCAATGAAAGAAAGTGCTACTGTTGGTAGAGAGAAACAAGTATATTCTCTTAGTGGTCTTATCGGTGGAGATGCTTATCGTCTACAACAATACAGCAACTCTGGTAAATCATTAATGGGAAGTGGTATCGTTACTGCAATGGCAATGGCTATGTCATCTTCAGAAGTAAATGGTGCTATGGGTAAGATAGTTGCATGTCCAACTGCTGGTTCATGTGGTATCCTTCCTGCTGTAATCTTAAGTGCTGGAGAATTATTAAATAAAACTGATGAAGAACTTATTCAAGGTTTATTTGCATCTTCAGCTATCGGTATGATTATAGGAATGAATGCTACTTTCTCTGGTGCAGAAGGTGGATGTCAAGCTGAATGTGGTTCTGCAGCTGCAATGGCAGCAGGTGCTGTAGTTGAACTTATGGGTGGTACTCCTAAGATGAGTTTAGATGCTGCAGCTATAATTTTCAAAAACGTATTAGGTCTAGTATGTGACCCTGTTGCTGGTCTTGTTGAAATACCTTGTGCAAAAAGAAATGTATCAGGTGCAATAAGTGCTCTTTGTACAGCAGATATGGTAATGGCAGGAGTAGATTCAAAGATTCCTTTTGATGATGCAGTTTCAGCAATGTACAAAGTTGGTACAAGCATGCCTGCGGAATTAAGAGAAACAGCTTTAGGTGGAGTTGCTATTACTGAAACTGGTCTAGCACTTAAAGAAAAAGTATTCGGGAAATCTTCTAAATAATAATAAACGAATAATTACTTAACTACTTAACAGCAAAAATTTAACTTATGATAAATTTTAAAAAAACAAATGATTAATAGGGGATGAAAAAATGGATATCATATTTGGAACTGTTCTTTTACTTGTAGTACTTGGACTATTTACTTTATTTAGCTACAAGGCACCAAATGGAATGAAGGCTATGGGAGCTCTTGCAAATGCAGCTTGTGCAAGCTTCTTAGTTGAAGCTTTCCACTACGCCTTCTTTGGTGAAGTATTAAAAATTGAATTTTTGCAAGGTGTAGGTAGCGCTAATGGAAACCTTGGCGGTGTTGCTGCTGGTATACTTGTACCACTAGCTCTTGGGGTCTCTCCAGTTTATGCAGTATTAACTGGTCTTGCAGTTTCAGGCTTTGGTATATTACCAGGATTTATAGCTGGATACCTTATATCTTACGTTGTTAAATTCTTAGAAAAGAAAGTACCAGCCGGCTTAGATCTTATTGCTATAATAGTTGTAGCTGCACCACTTTCTAAATTAATAGCTACTGGTGTAAATCCAATAGTTAACGGAACTTTATTAAAAATAGGTGATGTATTACTTTCATCTGCAAATTCAAGCCCTGTAATTATGGGAATTATCCTTGGTGGAATATTAACGGTAGTTGCTACAGCTCCACTTAGCTCAATGGCTCTTACTGCTATGCTTGGATTAACTGGTGTTCCAATGGCTATAGGTGCTTTAGCAGTATTTGGTTCTTCTTTCATGAACTATGTATTCTTCCATAAAATGAAGTTTGGTTCTAAGAAAGATACTATAGCAGTTGCTATAGAACCTCTTACTCAAGCAGATATAATTAGTGCAAACCCTATTCCAGTTTACGTAACAAACTTTATAGGGGGAGCAGCAAGTGGTATAATAGTTGCTTTAATGGGATTAGTAAATATGACTCCAGGTACAGCTACACCAATTGCAGGTTTTGCAGTTATGTTTGCTTACAACCCAGCTATAAAAGTATTAATAGCTGCAGCTGGATGTATTATAGTTAGCGTAATCAGTGGTTATATAGGTTATTTAATCTTTAGAAAGAAAAAAATTCTTACTGCTGACGAAATAAGAAATCCTCAAGCAGCATAATAAAATATCAAACACACCTCTAACATAAATTTATAAGACTATTCTGAGATAATAATAATACTATTTATCTTAGGATAGTATTTATTATATTTTTTATTGAATAATATTTTTTTATTAGCTAATACTTTTAATAAAGAAATTAAATATTTTATAATAAAGGAGAAAATTATTATGAATAGAAATGAAGTAATGAATGTATTAAATTTTAGACACGCTTGTAAGGAATTTGATTCTTCTAAAAAAATTAATGATGAAGACTTTAATGTAATATTAGAAGGAGGAAGACTTGCAGCTAGTTCTATGGGAATAGAACCTTGGAAGTTTATAGCTATACAAAATGAAGTCCTTAGGAAAGAACTAGCCCCTGTATGCTTTGGTGGAACTACTCAAATAAATACATGTAGTCATTTTGTAATATTATTAACTAGAACTGCCAATGAAATAAAATCAAACTCTGAATATATAGACCATTTATTAAGAGATGTAAAAAAGCTCCCTGAAGAATCAGTATCTATGATGAAAGGATTTATGAAGAAATTTGAAGACACAATTCTTACTACTGATTCTGCATTACAAAGATATGCCTCTGAGCAAACTTATATAGCTTTATCCAGTATGATGATGACAGCTGCATTACTTAATATAGATTCATGTGCTATAGGAGGTATAGATAAGAATGCTGTTGAAAAAATCCTAATGGATAAAGGTCTATTAGATACTTCTAAATTCGAAATAACACTAGGTTGTGCCTTTGGATATAGAGTTAGTGATGCAACTCCTAAAACAAGACAGCCTATGGATGAAGTTGTCGTTTTAATTAAATAAAGATATTAAGTGAGACTTCTCTAAATATAAATAACAAAAGGTGCTGCTCACATAACCTGAGCAACACCCTTTATATTTATAACATTATCTCATTCCTAATCTCTTTAACTCATCTGAATCTGCATTAATAATTCTTTTCTTTAAATTATTTTCTACCTTTACCTTCTCAGTAACTAACTCTATTTTCTTTGTATCCTCTGTTTTAATAACAAAGTAAGTAATAAGTACAGTTAATCCTAAACCTAATAGCATCATAATAAAACCTCCTGGTTCATTCCTTTATATATACATTATAACCTAAAACTGTGTCAAAATGATGTCTATACTATAATATTTTTATTTATATAAACTTCTAAAGAATGGTGTATAAATATATTTCTATCAAACTACTTTATGTTTAAATTATTTACGGAACATTTGAAGGATATTTTATGAAATACGAAGTTATATTATTTGATTCAGATGAAACATTAAATGAAAGACTTATGCAATTCATTTATGCATAAGTCTTTTTAGTATTTTAATCTATATATTTACTTTAAAAAAAACTCTTAACAACTTATCCTAAAATGTCTTATAGATAGTTTACTTATCTAAAACATAACCATAAGCTCTTACCTTACCATCTTCTTTTTCAAGGTAAACACCTTGAATTTCTGGAGCAAAGCCTGGGAAAGAATTAATTCCCTCTTCTAAAATTAAGAAATATCTTTGGGCTACTGTATTCCATCTTTCACCTGGAACTACACAGAATACTCCTGGTGGATAAGGAAGTGCTCCCTCTAATGCAATCTCTCCAACTATATCAGTTAATGGTACAAGCTTAGCATTATTTCTCTTAAGCTCAACATTAGCTTCTCTTGGATCCATCACATACTCTGGAAGTGAATCTCTTCTAAATAATAGCTTTTGATAAGTTTTAGCATCATTCTTTTTATAGAAATCATGCATCTCTTGGCATAGTCTTCTTATTGTGTAACCTTTATAACGCTCTTCATATTTAGAGTAAAGCACAGGTAAAACTTCACTTAATGGAGCATTTTCTTTTATAAATGTCTCAAATCTTACAAGATGATTTACAAGACCTTTCATCTTTGCAGGAGTTTCTGCTGGAGTTAATAAGAAAAGAATAGAATTTAAATCACACTTTTCTGGTATAACTCTATTATCTCTTAAATAATTTGCAAGTATTGTTGCTGGTATACCAAAATCTTCGTATTCACCAGTCTCTACGTTTATTCCTGGAGTTGTAAGCATAAATTTATTAGGGTCTACAAAGTATTGGTTTTCTCCATATCCTTCAAATGAATGCCATCTTTCTCCTGGATGGAATTTGAAGAATTCAATATTTGTCGATATTTCTTCTGTATCATAATCTTGCCATGGCTTTCCATTAACTACTGGTGGAATAAATGGTTTTAATAAAGTACATCTTTCTAAAACGTCTTTTCTAGCATCAACACCAATCTTTATACAATCTGCCCAAAGCTTTCTTCCTGCTTCTCCATCTTGCATTCTAGCATTAACATCTAATGCCGCAAATAATGGATAGAATGGACTTGTTGAAGCATATAACATATAAGCATTATTGAAACGCTTATGATCTATATAACGCTTTTGTCCTCTAAGATGACTATCTTTCTTATGGATTTGAGAAGTTTGAGAAAATCCTGCTTGTTGCTTGTGTATAGATTGTGTAACAAATATACCTGGATCTTCTGGTGTTAAATTTAATAATAATGGAGAACAATCTCTCATCATTGGTATAAACTGCTCATATCCAACCCATGCTGAGTCAAAAAGAATATAATCACAAAGGTGTCCTATCTTATCAACTACCTGTCTTGCATTATATATAGTTCCATCGTAAGTTCCAAGCTGAATAACAGCTAATCTAAATGGTCTCTTACTTTTAGCCTTTTCTGCATCAAACTTAGCGGCCTCATTTCTTAAATACTCTTCATTGAAGCAATGTGCATCTATTCCTCCTATAAATCCAAATGGATTACGAGAAGTTTCTAAATATACAGGCTTTCCTCCAGCTGTTACTAAAGCTGAATTATATATAGATTTATGGTTATTTCTATCAAATAAAACTAAATCTCCAGGGGCAACTGTTGCATTTATAACTACAGCATTTGACGTACTTGTTCCATTCATTACAAAGTATGTCTTATCTGCATTATATACCTTTGCTGCATATGCTTGAGCTGACATTGCAGGACCTTCATGTATTAATAAGTCCCCTAAATCAACGTCTGCATTACATATATCCGATTTAAATATATTTTCTCCAAAAAATTCATACATAGCTCTTCCTGCCGGATGTTTAAGGAAGTACTTTCCTCCTTGGTGTCCTGGACATGCAAATGCTAAATTACCTCTTCTTGAGTATTGGCTTAAAACATCAAAAAATGGAGGTAACATTTGCTCTTCATATCTATCAGCTGCTTCACTTATTTCTTTACTGAATTCTTCTGTATTCAAATCTTCAGCTTTTACTATTTTAGCAACTTTATTTTTAATAGATTCATCAATATTATCAGTCTCAGCTATAACAAATATATCTATTCCGAATTTTGTGTCATATATGCTATTAATAATTTCTATATCACATTCATTAACTACAGCAGCTGCTACATCTGTATAATCAGTTGACATCGCTGATATAATTTCTCTGTCTATATAGAAATAATATTCTGTTTTATTAGTGCAAGCAATCTTTAAGGATTTCATGCTTATTCCCCCTTGCTTTTTAGTATATAGTTATAATTTGCTTAATTTCAAAAATATATTATAGATATACTTTAATAATTAACATCATAATTATATAGGTAGTGCATTTGAAAGTAAATGCTGTAATATTAATAATATTCCTAATATCAAAAAAAGCACCTATCCGGTGCTTAATTCTTAACATAATATATAAAAATATTTTTGTAATTCTACTTACTATATAACAAATACAAGTTGCTATTTTAGCCGATTCTTCCACTCTTCATAAATTGTGCAAGTTCCTTTGCATAATATGTTAGTAATATATCTGCTCCTGCTCTATATATACTTGTTGCAGTCTCACAAACAATATTATCTTCATCTATAAATCCCATTTTTGCTGCTGCTTTTATCATGGCATACTCACCACTTACACTATATGCAGCTACAGGAACGTTAACTTCATTAGCAACATCACGAATTATATCTAAATATGATAATGCAGGCTTAACCATAATTATATCTGCACCTTCACTAATATCTAATAAAGCTTCTCTCATTGCCTCTTTTCTATTATGATAATCCATCTGATAAGTTTTTCTATCTCCAAAAGATGGCGCTGAACCAGCAGCTTCTCTAAATGGCCCATAGAAAGAAGATGAATACTTAACTGCATAAGACATAATTGGAATATTTTCATAACCATTTTCATCTAATATACTTCTTATTGCAGCAACTCTTCCATCCATCATGTCTGATGGTGCAACCATATCAGCTCCAGCTTTTACATGTGATAAAGCTGTTTTTGCTAATAAAGGAAGAGTACTATCATTATCTACTTCTTGTCCCTTTAACATACCACAATGACCATGTGAAGTATATTCACAAAGACATACATCTGTTATGTAATAAAGATCTGGACATTCCTTCTTCGCAACTCTTAATGCTCTTTGTATTATTCCATCCTCATTCCAAGCTCCAGTACCTAATGGGTCTTTTTTATCAGGAATTCCAAATAACATAACATTTTGTACACCACTATCTACTATTTCTTTTAAAACTTGTGGCAACATATCTATACTAT
>ERZ791785.1261-NODE-1261-length-13461-cov-13.570938_pt1 | contig 13461 bp, 10 predicted proteins | sample MGYA00509947_ERZ791785 | MGnify/ENA primary metagenome ERZ791785 (study PRJEB30046, sample SAMN00791982) | human gut metagenome | study: EMG produced TPA metagenomics assembly of the A metagenome-wide association study of gut microbiota in type 2...
ATACGATCACCGGACTGATCAGTGCCCAGATACTGTCTTTTAAAATATTTAAAAAACCTTTCTCGCGAAGTTCTGTTACTTTTGCATCAATTTTTTCCTTGTCCTCGCCATAGCGTCTGCAATGGTAATAAGCGTAAAACATCAGCAGTGCTCCGATCATAAGTCCCGGCACAATCCCTGCTAAGAATAAGTCACTGACAGATTCCCCGGTTGCCATTGCATACATGATAAACGGAATACTCGGTGGGATGATAACACCAAGTCCGCCCGCAACTGCAACGATTGCGGTTGCAAAATCTTTTTTATAGCCAAGCTCGATCAGAAGCGGGATCGTCATACTTCCGACTGCTGCCACAGTTGCAGGTGCAGAGCCGGAAATTGCGCCATAAAACAGGCAGGTGATGATCACTGCACACGGGATTCCTGCGGTTCTTTTTCCAATAAAATAAACAAACACATCAAACAGCTTCTGGGAGATCTTACCGTGCGCCATAAGGATTCCGGCAAGCACGAACATTGGTACTGCAAGCAGTGGGAAACTGTCGATTCCGCCTAACATGGAACGGATGACATAACTTGCGCTTGCCGTAAACGAAGGATCAAACGCGCCCGGTAAAACGGCAACAATTCCAAGAGAGATAGACACCGGAATTGCGATCACTAAACAAATGACAAATAAAATAAATACTGCAACTGCTGACATCTATTTCTCCTTTCTGTTTTTAGTGTTAATCTTTTTACCAGATATAGTATTTTCTTCTTTCTCAGCTTTTAAAATAGCCTCAACAAGCTCTTTCTCGCGGTAAGCGTCTTCAACAACAGCTTCCTCAATAACTGTGGCGATATTGCCCTCCTCGAGTGACTTTTCATCTTTTTTCAGTACAATTTTCCACTCTCCAACCCATCTTTGAACGATGCGGAAGGCTGTAATGATAAAGCACACAAACGGTGCCGCCTGCACATAGTACATAGGGATACCGCAGGCAGGACTGACCTGACCGCTTTCTATCGTATTTTTCAGATATATGAATGAATACGGTATCAGATATACGAAAAACACAAACTCAACTGTTAGATTGAGTACCTTCCAGAACGCTTTTCCTCTCCTTGGAAAAAGCTGTATAAACTGGTCAATTTTTATAGATATGCATTTTCTGGTACAAAGGCTGACACTTAAGAAAGCCGACCATATGAAAAGATACCTGGTAATTTCCTCCGACCATGATAGTGACATGCCAAGAACGTATCTGGAAAACACCTGAATACCCATTATAAGCGTCATTGCTATAAGGAAAATGACCATCAGAATTTCTTCAAGATATTCGTCCAGATAGTGCAGTATTTTCTCCATGTAATATCCCCTTCCTTCGAAAATCACGTTTTTATTTTAGCAAATTAATAACGATTTTTCTACTTTATATACGATAACATCACAATTTTCATTTTATAGCAAAATATACAAGAAAATATCTGTTGTATAAAAAAACCGCCAAGCCTTGTAATAACAGCTTTGGCGGGCAAATAATAAATCATTTAAGATTAGTAGAGAATCATTGCTACAATTACTGCTGCGATTGAACCTACCATAGGAGCAAGAACAGATGTAACGAATACATACCAGTAACTCTCTGCAAGTGAAAGCTTCATCCAGCGAAGCTGTGCAACCATTCCTCCGGCATTTGGAAGAGTATTCATACCTGTTGCACATGCAGGTGCAAGTCTGTGAAGTGCTCCGGCATTTGCTCCTTTTGCAAGAAGTCCATCTGAAAGATGCTCGAAGAACATTGCAATAGCTGATGTTCCACTTCCGAGGATACCTGCAAGTACGTTTAATCCGATAAACTCTGTAATATATGGATTCATCTTGATTCCCATTACAAAATCGATGATTGAATTGAATCCTGGGCATGCCTGAAGTACGCCTGAGAATCCAAGGATTGCTGCCGCCATAACTGTTGCACCAACACCGTTATTTACACCTTTTTCAAGGATTTTTGTAACTGATTCAACCTGTTTGTGGCAAAGAAGTACGATTGCTACAGATCCAACAAACATGCTGAGTACTACTACAGCGTTTGTGTTCATATCTGTAAGGTTAGAAAGTAAAAGTACAAGTGCTACTACAAGGATAAACGGGATAAGTGCTACAAAAAAATTAGGAAGGTCATCTCTTGTAGGAGTGATCTTTACCGGCTGTGACTCATCCATAGCTGTTCCCTCTTTGATAGCCGCTTTTTTAGCTGCGTGTACCATATAAAAATATCCAACACCAAAGGATACAAGGAATGCTACCCATCCAAGGATTGGAGCAGATCCCATTGATGTACCGAGATACTGTGCAGGCATAATGTTTGTGATGTTGATTGCGAATGGAATCATTGCAGAACATGTAGCTCCGATAAAGATGATTCCAGGAATCATTCTGTATGGATATCCTGCTTGTTTCATCATGATTGTAGCGATAGGAGCAAGTACGAAAAGTACTACGAATCCAGATACACCTACGTATACGAAAACAGTTGTAATAAGCGCGATTGAAAGAATAACTCTTTTAGCACCCATTTTCTCAGTGATAACATTTGCAATTGACTCAGCACATCCTGATGCAGCCATAAGTTCACCAAATACGGCACCGATCACAAGTACAAATACATTGTTCTGAATGAATCCGACATAGCCTGTTGCGTATAATGTGAGTGAATCCCACCAGTTCATCCAGCTTGTTAAAATAATGATAAATGATACAAGGATTGTAGATGTAAATACATCAAGCCCTTTCCATATTGCGATTACAAAGATTACCGCTGCTGCAAGTAATCCTATTACAGATATTGCTGTTGACATTTTTTCTATTCCTCTCCAACGATTTTGATTTTTCCAAGTGGCTTACGATATGGATTTTTTCCATCGAAAAACTGCTTGTCTAAGAAATCTATACATTTTTCTATATTGGCATCTGCCTTTATTACCTGAGAACCATGTGGTTCATTATCAAAAAGCTCAAGCTCTACGCGATCCTCTCCACATACTGCTTTAACTTTTTCATACATATAAGAAGACTGGTGATAATCTATAACAAGATCATTTGTACCGTGCTGAAGCAGCATTGGTGGACAGTCCTCTTTGACATGACTTATAGGGCTTACTTTTGCAGTGCGTTCAGGATATAAAAGCGGATTGTATCCTAAAAGAGCTGTAAACATTGAGTCGTTGCCCTTTCCATCATTTGGCATCATGCCTTTTCCTGCACCTGTTTTGTTTCTGATATCTGCAATATCAGTTCCAAACTGCTCTGCAGAGCAAAGCTCACTTATTGTGTACCATGCGATTGCACAGTTTACTTTTGATGAAGCTTTTACTCCAACGCTTAAATCATCCATATCCTCTTCATCGCCTGTTACTGCAAGAAGCTGTGTAACAGTTCCTCCTGCCGAGTTGCCCCATACTGCGAATCTGTCAGGATCGAGATTTAACTCTTTTGCATTTGCACGTAAATAGCGAATTGCAGCTTTTCCATCGATAAGCTGTGCCGGCCATTTTTCTTCGTGGTAGAGTCTGTACTCTACTGTTGCAACTGCGTATCCCTGTGTTATAGGCAGACACATTGATTTGATATAATGTGTTCTCTTGTGCCCCGCCGCAAAAGCACCACCATGGAATACGATTACCAGTGGATATGGACCTTCTCCGTCTTCCGGATAGAAGATGTCCAGTATCTGATTTTCTGATTCGTCTGCATATTTAAGATCAAGAGCTGTTTTGTGAAACTGTGTTATGTCCATCTCAGGCTCTGATGCAAGATATGCTTCTCTGTTGCTAATTACTGCCATATTTATTCTCCTTCGTTTATTCTTTATCCACTTAACGTCATAAAGTGCTTTATTCATTAAAAAAGCCCATTGCACTTTTTACATGCAACAGGCTTTTACATAATGTATAATCAATTACATGCTCTTATGAAGTAATCCAAGTACTGTAGACAGATCCTCTACTCCCATCTGTCCCGGTGCAGATGCTTTCTTTGCTGCTCCGAATGTCATGGAAGATCCAAATACTTCTCCGCAGAGACGGCTGATAACGCCTGTTCCTGCCATAGACATTGTGATGACCGGTCTGTCTGCGTAGTCTGTCACCATTTCCTCTGTCGCTGCAAGAAGAGTTAAGACATCTCTCTTGTTCTGTGGCATAACAGCGATTTTTGGAATGTCTGCGCCCATATCCTGCATTTTGCGAAGACGATAAATGATGTCAGACTTTGCCGGAGTTTTGTGGAAATCATGGTTAGATGCAACTACCTTTACACCTGCTGCATGAACGCCGTCGATGATTTTTTTCACGATCTCGTCACCTGTGAAAATTTCCACATCAACAAAATCAACATATCCGGTCTGTGCTGCTTTGATATTAAGCTCTGCATATGCTTCCGGCTCAATTGCTTTCTCGCCGCCCTCTTTGGAAGTACGGAAAGTCATAAGGATTGGAATATTTCCAAGTGCCTCACGAAGCTCTTTTAAAACCTCTTCTACTTTGTCGAACTCAAAAACATGCTCAAACCAGTCCACGCGCCATTCAACAACATCAACCGGAATGGAATCAAATGTTTTTGCTTCGTCGATAATATCTTTTTTTGTAACACCTACGATAGGTACGATGATCTTAGGTGCGCCTGCACCGATCTCGATATCTCTTACTTTAACTGTATTCATTTTCGTCACCTTTCTTCTTAAATCCTTAGAGTCCGCAGCCTGCGGACTCTGGCTCTTAGTTCTCAGCTTCTGCCTGCTCTACCATTTTTGCATAGCGGATATTTACGAACAATCCAAGAAGTACACCGATTGCAGTAAGGACAATGTTCATAACCATAACCTGTGCTGGCTGCATTTTAGATGCTGCTGTAAGGATTGTGTAGTTGCAAAGTGAGGATGCGATCATAACAAGTGCTGTAACAGTTCCTTTGATTTTCGGGAATAACATATTGCATACAGATGTTGCGATCTGTAACAGTCCGCCTGCTCCTGCCCAGCCGATGATGAATGCTCCGGCGATCATAAGTGCTTCACTCTTGCCTGTTAATACAACGATCAGTGTTACAAGACAGATGACCGGATATACCACGATAAATCTGACATCTTTAATTTTTCTTGTCAAAAGTGCTGTTACAATAAGTGCAAGCATTGTTCCTGCAGAGTAGTATGTCTGCATGATAGATGGATTTGCCCAGCCGACATTCTCTTTTGCAAAGTTCTGTGCACAGTTTAACCATAACTGGAATGTACCTGTACATGTGAATCCAATCAGGATCATTGCCACGGACTCGATAGAGAAATGGGTATGTTTTAAGCTGTCGATCAGTCCCTCTTTCTTTCCGGCTGCCTTCTGGTCTGCATCTGGAAGTGGGAAGATCATTACTAATACTAAAAGTACAATATAAGCAATTCCGCAAATATAGAACAACATATTATAAGAAGTAAGTCCTGCTGCTGTTGTTGCTACTGTCGCGCCAAGTACAAATGGTAAGATCATCTGTGCGATTGCGATGAAGAATTTGATTCCCATAGTTGCAACGCCCGGTGCTTTGTAAATAATCTCGGAAACTGCCGGATAAATACCTGTGTCAAGGAAGGAGTTTGCAATACCACCAACGATTGCACATACATATGCGATCTGGTACCCGCCGTTTGTTCCTGCGTTGAATGCAAGTGCAAGTCCGATCAGGTAGATCGCATAAGATCCACTACCGATTGCTGTGGAGATACGACGTCCAAGCTTATCGGAAAGAGGTCCTGCAAATGGAAGGGCGATTAGACGTCCAAGTCCAAGTGCTGCGGAAATTGCTGTAATTGCCATTGCTTCTACGCCCCAGGATGCTGCAAGAGCTTCCTTGATCACTGCCTGTCCTAAAATAGAACATCCGACACCGTGGATGAAATAGTTTAAATAAAGGATCAGAGCGCTAGGTAAATATTTTTTATTCATCTCTTTTCTCCTCGTGATTTTAAAATAAATAGTTTATTCGGTATCCTGTGATTAATCATCGTATCTGATGTTTAATACTTCTTTCATATGCTCGATCGGCATATCTTTTCCTGTCCAGAGTTTGAAAGCGGCTGCTCCCTGGAATAACATCATTCCAAGTCCGTTCATTGTCTTACATCCAACTTCTTTTGCCATCTTACGCATTGTTGTCTCGAGTGGAGAATACGGTACATCTACAACGATAAGCTCCGGACGGAAGAAAGATTTGTCAGGTACAATGGACATTCCCTCTAAAGGTTTCATGCCAACGCCGGTTCCGTTAACAAAAATATAAGAATCTGCCATCTCTTCTCTTAATTTTTCTTTGTCATCCAGATCGTAAAGAGTTGCTTTGCAGTTTGTTCTCTCGTTGATCTTCTTTACTGTCTCTTCTGCGTTTGCCCAGAATTTGTCATGAATATTGAAAATAGAGATTTCTTTTACACCGTCTAATGCAGCCTGGATCTCGATTGCTGTTGCAGCACCGCCGGCTCCTGCGATTGTCATTTTCTTTCCGATCACATCGATATCGTTGTCTTTTAATGCCTGCATGAATCCGATACCGTCTGTGATGTGTCCTGTTAAAACACCGTTCTCATTTACAATTGTGTTAACTGCTCCGCAAAGCTCTGCTGCCGGAGATAATTTATCAAGGTACTGTCCTACAACTGTCTTATTTGGCATGGAAACGTTTGATCCAACCATCTTTAATGCACGGATACCTTTTACAGCATCTTCCAAAGTGCTGTTGTCAACTTCAAATGCAAGATATGCGTAGTCAAGTCCTAAGTAAGCGAATGCTTCATTGTGCATTGCCGGTGAACTGGAATGTCTGATCGGGTAAGCCATTAATCCGATAAGTTCTGTGTGTCCTGTAATTCTCTCTGCCATAATTTTTACTCCTTTTCCCTAAAAAAACGATTATGTACGTAGTTGATATTGTTGTGATTTTCTTGTTTCTAACTCGTCTGCCCACTTCGTTAAAAACTTAACAACCTCTGATAATGATATTATACAACGCTTTTTTTGATACATCCAATGCTAATTTTGTGTTTTTTTAATAGCTTTTATGTATTAATTAAGGTATAATATACACAAAATCAGCACATCTTTTTTGTAACCCATAGATATTTTCTATTAATTCAAGGAGATTTATGCATGACGCTTAATCAATTAGGATATTTTTACCAGGCAGCTGTGTTACAACACTTCAATCAGGCTGCAGAAAAAATGAATATTTCCGAGCCAAGTTTAAGCCGTTCCATCGCTGCGTTGGAAGACGAACTTGGTGTGACACTTTTTGAAAAAAGAGGCAGAAACGTGATCCTGACAAAAGCAGGTGAGATTTTTTTAGAACATGCCACGCAGATTTTAGATGATGTGAAACGTGCAGAGAACAAGATGCACCATCTTGCCACCGACGGTGGGCATATCGACATTGCCTATGTATCCCCTCTGGCAAGAGAGTATATTCCGCGCACTGTCCGGAATTTTCTCTCACTTGAGCAGAATAAGAATATCACCTTCAATTTCAATCAGGACATCACATCCGTGAATATTGAAGGCTTAAAAAAAGGTGCCTATGATCTGATTTTTGGCTCCTACTCTGCCAACGAACCAAATATCGAGTTTGTTCCTATTATAAAGCAGGAAATCGTCGCCATCCTCCCGGCCGGTCATCCGCTGAGCCGCAAAGAGGCTCTACAGGCTGCTGATTTTGCCGACTATCAGGTGCTTGGATACAACCGTCATTCCGGTCTTGGCAAGTACACACGCAGTTTCTTCAAAGAACACGGGATTGCACCAAATTTCATCTGCGAATCCCCGGACGAAAACGGAATTGCCTCCCTTGTGGCACAGGGATTTGGGATTGCACTTGTCGCTGACGTTGACACCATCTACCGCGACGACATCTGTATCCGCCCCCTGATTTCAAGCGAATCTTTCTCCCACACCGTCTACATGGGCTATATGCGCGGCAAATACCAGTTGCCGGCTGTCCAGCGGTTCATCGCCTTCGTGAGAAATGTACAGGTGTGATCCGGGTTGATGGCTATATCGGAAACCCGGGTATTTGCACGGAAAGAGGTAAAACTTTTATTCGCAAGCCGGGGGTTCGGCAGAGGGCATCTGGAATGAAACTTGCTCGAATTGCTAATTTATCTGCATTCCCACTTTGACTTTTCGATTACTTATGTTCATTCAAAAATGGACAGTTCACGCAAGTTGTTCGTCCGGGACACACTTCGACTTCTTAGCTGTGTCGTGCAGGAGTTAATACCAGATAAGCAGCAGAGAAGCAGGCCAAAAGTCAACCACCTTTTTGACTTTTGAGCCTGCAATAAACGATGCTGATTATCTGGTATTTACTCCTGCTAGAAACAGCTAAAGCGAAAGTGTCCCGGACGGACAACTTGTGCGAACTGTCCATTGATGAATGTACATAACCTTGCAGTCAAAGTGGGAACGCTGATAAATTTACGCAATCCTCACAAAAGTTTCATTCCAGATGCCCTCTGTCGAACCCCCGGCTTGCGATCAACCTTCTTTTCTTTCCGTGCAAATATCCGGGTTTCCTTTTCTGCATAACGTCCCGGGTTACGCCTGTACATCTCTCACCTGCCCTCGGTCTGCTGACAGACGAATTGGATAAATGACTTTGCCACAGGGGAAAGATAGTGTTTTTTCAGGGTGGCAAGATACACCGACCGCTCGTACACCGGATGGCTGATCTCGAGTGTCTTTAGGTTCAGTGATTTTAAGATCGGGATATCCGGCATGACCGCAATCCCGAATCCCTGTGCGACCAGTCCTGCCATACTGGAGTCCTCCTCCATCTCAAAGGCAACCTTCGGGAACTGATTGATCTCCTCAAACATCTGGTCAATGACCGGGCGCAGTCCGCTTCCTTTTTCAAAATAAATCTGCGGGTACGCAATTGTGTCCCGGAGATCTACGCTGCCATGGATAGCAAGCGGATGGTCTTTCGGCACTGCCACCACAAGCTTCTGATTTCCAATTTTCCGAAATTCGATATCCGGTTCTCCCTCCTGATAGGAAGAAAACACGATGTCATATTTATCTTCTTTTAATCCCGCTAAAATATCTCCGGTCGTTCCCACCGTAAAATGAAAGTCGATATGATAATCCGGGTAAGCATCCAGAAAGTTCCGCACCATTTTTGGTGTGAAATTGCTTCCCATTGTATAAATATAGGCAAGATGGATGATACCCTCTTTGCTTCCGTTCAGTTCCCTGGTTCTCTGCACCCCCTCCTCAAGCACTTTTAAAGATTCTTCCACATAAGGAAGAAACAGCTTTCCATAACGTGTCAGCACAATATTTCTTCCCTTTTTTTCAAAAAGTCTTGTGCCAAGTTCTTCTTCCAGCTGCGCGATCGCGTGGCTTAAAGACGGCTGCGTGATAGAGAGCATCTGTGCGGCTCTCGTGTAATGTTCTTCCTGTGCTAATATCTTAAAATACTGAAGCTGATTTAAATTCATTGTATGCCTCCATTATTACCACTTTTCTATTTTACCGGATCAAATGCATCTGCTCGATGACCCAGCTTTCCTCTTCCATATGATATTCACTGCCACAATAAGGACATTTTTTCTGCCGTACCGCGTCAAAGCTGCCACCACAACCCGGACAGGAAACGGATGTGATGGAAAATCCAGGTGCTTCCTGTTTTTCCACATTTCTGCGAAATGTAACATCAATGCAGTCACCGCTCTTTTTCACTTTTCCATGCTCCTCGTAATGGTTTACCCACCAGGTCCGCACCGACATGTGCATAATATTTCCCTCCATGCGGATTCCATTCAGACAGATCCCATTCGTATAAGTCATTTCCAGAATGTCAGAAAAAAGTGGCTCGCGCGCATCTGCACGGTAACAGGCAAGCTCCTCCGGTTTTTCGGCTAATACCGCCATACGCACAAGTGAAACAAGCTGTCCTTCAAATTTGTCAAAAGAAAAATTTTTGTCATAGCGCAGCATTGTGTTTTTGATTTTCCGTTTTGAACTGCCCCATTTTAATATAGGTAAATGCTTCATTCCGTCGTGATCAAAAAGTGTTGCCACTAGACGGATATCCGCAACGACAAATCCAAGAAAACCTCCAACCAGTACCGCAGCAAAATAGCTGGCAAGCAATATGAGGGGCAATGGTTGTCCTCCTCTGACAATATTTGCAATCAACATCACCAGAAATACACCGGACATGGAAAATGTCATCGACTGTCTGAAGATCTGTCCATTTTTTGCGCTGGAATTACTTCTTATAAAGAAAAGATTGATCACTCTTGGAAACAAATCTTTGATCTGAAACACAGTACCACAGTATGGACACCCCTCCCCTAATTTTGAGACAGAATTCACTGCCCCACAGTTTGGACAGGTCACGCGGATGAACTGGGTCTGCGCCTCATTCGGTGAATGTGCCACGATCTCGTACATCGCCATCTCCGTATCCCGCTCATAAACCGGTCCATTCTCATTTTCAAAAGAAAGTTTTCTGGATACATTCTCATACATCATATCCGTTGTGTACCAGAGAGATTTTCTCGATACCTTGCCTGTTCCGTAGCTGGTTCCTTTGGACGGTACAACACTCTCATGCAGTTTCATTCCCTTTTTGTCCAGACGTTCCTTCTGCAATTTGAGAAAATACGCCGTATCGCCGTCACAGTCCTGCGGTGTAATTCCTTTTTCATACCACAGATTCAATTCCTTTGCAAAACGGTCATACATGCCGCGCCCCTTGTCCCACTCCGGAACAAACTCCTCAAACGCTTTATTGTCTTTCCAATACTTCACAATCCATTTCACACCGACCGCACAGAGCACCACCCCGACTGCCAAAAGTCCAAGTTTCAACACAGATGCAATCTCCATTGTCATAAAGGAAGCTGCCAGCACCCCCGTTGCAATAAACGCTGCTCCTTTGAAAAGTTCTCCTCCGTCTGCCTCGTTCGCAGAATCTCTTTTCTGTGTACTGATTCCCGAAAAAAATGCCATAACGTTCCCCCTCTTATTTTCACTTCTTATTTTTCCATAATAAATATACCTCTCAAATTATAAATCAATCTATAGATTTTTTCTATCATTTCCGGACAAAATAACAATTGGACATTTTTATCATTTCCATATAAGTTGAATGTAACGAGAAGGTCACTTTGCCTCTCATTTGTTAAAAAATTAACGTCTGCCCACGTTATTGATTCCTCAGATAATATTTCAAATAAGGAGATTATTTTACGATGAAAACCAAATATCCACATATTTTTGAACCAATGACCATCCGCAGAATGACCGTAAAAAACAGAATCGTCATGACACCTATGGGAACCAACTACGGTGAGCAGAATGGTGAAATGAGTTTCCTTCACATTAATTACTATGAGCAGAGAGCCAAGGGTGGTACAGGCCTTTTGATCGTTGAGAACGCAAGCGTGGATTCTCCGCAGGGTTCCAACGGAACGACACAGCTTCGCATCGACCTTGACAATTATATTCCAAGACTTTTCAAATTGTGTGAGAGCGTACACAAACATGGAGCCTGTATTGCGATCCAGATCAATCATGCAGGTGCTTCCGCAATGTCTTCCCGTATTGGAATGCAGCCGGTTTCCGCATCTGATGTACCTTCCAAGGCAGGTGGAGAAATCCCTAGACCTCTGGAAAAAGAAGAGATCCTCCACATTGTAAAAAAATATGGAGAAGCAGCAAAACGTGCGCAGATCTGTGGTTTTGACGCAGTGGAGATCCACGCCGGACACTCTTACCTGATCAGCCAGTTCCTCTCTCCTCTTACAAACAAGAGAACAGATGAATTTGGTGGTTCCGCTGAAAACCGTGCAAGATTTGCAAAATTAGTCATCGAGGAAGTCCGTAAACAGGTTGGACCATTCTTCCCAATCTTCGTCCGCATCAGTGCTGATGAGTTAATGGAAGGCGGTAACACCTTAGAGGATACCTTAGAATACTTACAGTACTTTGAAAAAGAAGTTGACGTATTTGACGTTTCCTGTGGTTTAAATGGTTCTATCCAGTACCAGATCGACGCTAACTACTTACCGGACGGATGGCGTTCTTACATGGCAAAAGCTGTAAAAGAAAAATACGGTAAACCATGTATGACAGTTGGTAACATCCGTGATCCAAAAGTTGCAGAAGATATCCTTGCAAGAGGTGATGCAGACCTTATCGGAATGGGACGTGGACTTATCGCTGATCCTGAATGGGTAAACAAAGTTGAATTCGGCAACGAGTGCGATATCCGTAAATGTATCTCATGTAATATCGGTTGTGCAGGACACAGAATCGGTTTAAATCAGCCAATCCGTTGTACTGTAAACCCAGCCGTTAACACCGGTGAAGATTACATGAAACATAAAGTGAACAAACCTTGCAACGTTGTTGTCATCGGTGGTGGTACTGCCGGTCTTGAAGCAGCCTGTACCGCAGCAGAAGTTGGATGCACAACTTTCCTGATTGAGAAAAAAGCAGAGCTCGGCGGACTTGCTTCCGTAATCTCCAAGATTCCGGACAAAAAACGTCTTGCAGACTTCCCGAACTACATGATCCATCGTGCAAGCAAACTTCACAACTTATTTATTTTCAAAAATACAAGTGCAACCGCAGAGTTGGTTAAGAGCTTAAACCCGGATATCATTGTAAATGCAACCGGTTCTGTCCCAACACTTCCTCCGATCACAGGTCTGCATGATCTTGTTGACAAAGATGGCACAAATGTTGCAACTGTATTAAAGATGATCGAGCGCCTGAATGAGTATCCAAAAGACATGACCGGTAAAAAAGTTTCCATCATCGGCGGTGGTGCTGTAGGTCTTGACGTTATGGAATTTTTCACCGAGAGAGGTGCAGAAGTTTCTATGGTTGAAATGCTTCCAATGATCGGTAATGGTCTTGATCCTGTCACAAAATGTGACACAAACGCTAAAATGGCAAAATACCATGTAAAACAGATGACAAACACTGCTTTACAGGAAGTAAAAAATGATCGTTTCATCGTGAAAAATCCAGAAGGTGAGATTGAGGAAGTTCCATTCGATTATGGATTCATCTGCCTTGGTATGAGAGCTAACACTCCTGTTTTAAGTGAAATCGAGGAAGCTTTCAGCGATACAAACGTAGAGATCGTTAATATCGGAGACAGCAAACGTGCCCGCAGAATCATCGAGGGTACAGAAGAAGGCAGAAATATCTTAAACGTACTTGCCCGCCACGATTATTTATAAGATAAACAGCTATTATCTTTTTATAAACTTCTCCTTATAAATATAATGTGTCTCCCCGGGAGACACACTGCCTGCCATCCCCCTTCCCGGCAGGCAGGATGAAGTGCCGCAGGGCACATACAAAAAGGGCGTGTGAAAAAACGAGAGTTTTTTCATTCGTCCTTTTGCTTATAGTTATAAT
>ERZ791785.1272-NODE-1272-length-13370-cov-11.928652_pt1 | contig 13370 bp, 10 predicted proteins | sample MGYA00509947_ERZ791785 | MGnify/ENA primary metagenome ERZ791785 (study PRJEB30046, sample SAMN00791982) | human gut metagenome | study: EMG produced TPA metagenomics assembly of the A metagenome-wide association study of gut microbiota in type 2...
TTGTTTTAATCGCTGTTGTGTGTGGTGATGTGCGGTACGCACTTTCATTTTTGATTGGGTTTATCCCACAGCGAATCTACATTGGCGGATACCATGCAACATCGCACACCAGATGCTATTTGGCATTCTCCGGACTGGCACTTATCTGCATTTTGCTAAGTAAGGCAATCGCAGCAAATCACCTTTTCCGTATCCTGACAACAGTAGCTCTTTTGGGCATCTCTATCTTTCTCTCACCTATCGAAGCAAAGAATAAGCCTTTAAGTGAAAAGAAGCGGTCAAGTTACAAGATGGTCGCATCTGTTCTTTCGTCAATAGATTTCCTGCTTGCCATTTTTAATGTGCTTCCGTATACACGTCATGTAGTTTGCTACTATCTCTCCAAATGGGTATTGATTGTATTCTCAACAATTCCTTTGGTTCAACAAAAATTTAATGCCAACTTTTGTAGATAGGGAGGTGATAACATGAAAAAAAACAAATGGGTGCTGCTTCTTATCGCTTTTGTTGCATTTTTGGTATTGGTTTATTTTATTGGTGCTTGCCTTAATGCAACGGCAGAGGCATTGACAATTATTTCGCTCTGCATCGGCATACTGGTCATTTATTTAGTCGTAAAAGCAATCAAATCAAAATAAGGAAAGGAAAATGTGATCATGAGTAATAGCTACTATACCCATTGCTATCATGATATTTTGTATTCGTATGATTCCGGTGGACACCTTATGGATACTACAAAATCGTACCATCAAGCTGTGGGAGGCTAAGAATGAAAAAAGGCAAAAGCAACTTTTTTCTTATTGCTCCTTTTGCCCTTTGGGGCTGCATTTCAGTATGGACTAGTAATCTTGTCCGATTGACAGATAAAAGCGCAGTACCTTATGCTTGGGCTTCTTTGTTTTTCTCATATGGAATCGTAGCAGTGCATTATATCCAAGTGGCAGTATCCTCCAAAGGCTGTAACAATGCCGAAAACGAAAAAATTGCATGGGTTCAGCTTGGGCTTTCAACTTTGTTCTTGATAGTAGCTGTTGTTCTAGCTATTCAATGAAGGAAAGCAAAGTAATCACCCAAAGCAGTGTAAGGTCACAATATTTTCTATTCCAGCAGTATTCTAGTAGTTTCAGCATTTGTATGGTTCACATTTATTTGCCGAGGAGTATACACCTGAAGGGGAAAATTTAATGAAGGTGATTCCAATGGAGCTTTAGTGTATTGAGTGAAGAAAAAAAATAAATTAGGAGGCAGTATACTATGACTAACAAAATCAAACGGCTGATTTCCATTCTATTGGTCACGGTTTTATTTCTCCTGACCATTCAGCCAGCATTTGCAACTGGAAATAAGAGAAAGATCGATGATTATTCGATAGAAGAACTTCTCAATCTTTCTGTGCAAGAACAAGAGAATCTCGGATTTTATGTTTTGGCCGAGGTTCCAATGCGCATTCCTGTTTCTAATACAGACGGCTCAAGAGTTGTATCGTATATTGATGGAACATGGAGAGTTCTTTATACAAAGGCCAATGGATTGGGCTTTTATATGAGTGGAACTACCGTCGGTATTGGCCCGGATTTAATAAAAAATGTTTCAGGAACGGATTACTACACGAGCTATTCCGATAACATCGAACGAAGCTGCCCATTTTCAACGACAGCACTAGTTCCAGAACAAAGTATATATAATACAACCTATACATATGACTTCTATGATGTTGGAACTTATCTTGATTGCAGCGTTGGGTGTTATTTTGGAGTGGTTGGCTCAAGCAAACCAATCTATTGGAGTGCAACTACACAAGTTACCATCCCGAAATTATGATTTTGACCAGCTATGGATGAAATTGTTTTTGAACCCAGTGATGTCAATATGTTAGCAGCTTTAGGCATCGTCGAAAGTGTAAAGTTGTTTCCGTTTATGTTATCAATGGGAGAACTTCAATATGCTTGCGATTCAGAATATCGTTGCAAACAATTCGTGAATTGCCTTTCAGAATATTATCCTGACAGCCAAATTGAAGCTAGACAACTGTGGTCGAAATATCATGGTACAGCGAATGCGGTTCAATGTGATATGATAAATCATAAGCCACTGCGTGTTTGGGTCAGGAGTTCTGCCGATTGTTGGTGCGGCATTTATTATATTTGTTACTATGCAGCAAAGTATGGTACAAATAGAATTTTGCTTGCATCCAGAGAAGGTCTGAAAGAATTTATGGAAGGGAAAACCGATAAGATCTCACAAAAGTATTTGACGGAAGAAACTATTACTGAGTATGCCAAAAGATGGGGAAAGCTATTAAACGAAAACACCTCCATGCGTATTTGGCATGCGAACGATGTTAAAAGCGTTAACATAGATTATTTCGACCAGAGAATTATTAGTTTAGTATCGAGAATTCCTATTTCGGTTGGTGAACTTACCGCAGACGTATTAAAAGCGATTTCTGCTCCGGTAAGTGACTGGTATGTCATGAAACGCATAGAAGCACTTTTGAAAAAGGGTGTTCTTCAAGTCGTTATTCCAAACAAAATCTTTTATAATACCATCGTCCAGCTAAACGAAGAATAAAGGAATCCGAGCAAGTCGGCCCAACAGTCACCTCATTTCAACGAGAGGGGTGGCTGTTGGGTCAATTGTTCAAAAAGAAAAACTGAAGATAATAAAAAGTCTTGATTTCTCCATCAAAACATGGTATATACATTATACGAAACAGTGCTTTGAAAGAACGCTCCACCGTTCAATGACGTGTAAAGAGAGGTGCTTGCCATGACCGCTGTGATCTACGCCCGCTATTCCAGTGATAACCAGCGCGAAGAATCCATCGAAGGCCAGATTCGTGAATGCACGGCCTATGCCGAAAAGAATGACATCACTATCGTCAAGCACTACATTGACCGCGCCATCTCTGCCAAGACGGATAATCGCCCTCAATTCCAACAGATGATAAAGGACAGCGACAAGAAGCTGTTTGATATTGTTCTGGTCTGGAAACTTGACCGCTTTGCCCGGAATCGCTACGACAGTGCCCGGTATAAGACCCAGCTGAAGAAGAACGGTGTCAAGCTCATGTCGGCTACGGAGATCATCTCCGAGGGGCCAGAGGGTATCATTCTGGAATCGGTTCTGGAGGGCTATGCAGAATACTACTCTGCCGACCTTGCCGAAAAGGTTGTCCGTGGACAGACAGAGAACATCCTGAAAGGCCGCTGCAACGGTGGTCGTGGAACGTTTGGATATACGCTGGATTCCGAGCGGAAATTTCACATCGACCCGCTTGCCTCCCCTTTCGTGCTGGAATCGTTCACGAAGTATCGGGATGGCCTCACGATGAAAGAGATTCGGGACTGGCTGAATGAAAACGGCATCAAGAACCCGGTCGGAGGCGAATTCACTTACAACAGCGTGGAGCACATGCTCAAAAACCGGCGTTATATCGGAGAACTGAAATTCCGGGATGTGGTCGTGCCGGATGCGATTCCGCCCATCGTGCCGCTGGAACTGTTCGATGATGTGCAGGAAAAGATTGCCAAAAACAAGAAAGCCCCTGCCCGAAGAAAGGCAGAGGACGATTACCTGCTGACAACCAAGCTGCACTGTGGTTGCTGCGGTGCGCTGATGTTTGGCGAAAGCGGCACAAGCCGGACGGGAGAAGTCCACCGCTACTATAAATGTGCCACGGCCAAAAAGAAGAAGGGCTGCAAGAAGAAAACTGTCCGCAAACAGTGGCTGGAAGATCTGGTGGTGAACCAGACCATGCAGCTTGTCCGGGACGATGCCGCCATGGAATCCATTATCGCCAAGGTCATGGAGCTGCAAGACCGAGAGAACACCAACCTTCCTCTCTATGAGAAACAGCTCCGGGATGCAGAATCGGGTATCCAGAATATGCTCAACGCAATTCAAGCCGGAATCCTCACCAGTTCCACCAAGGAACGGTTGGAACAGCTCGAAGAAACCAAGCGTGAGCTTGAAGCCCGCATTGCGGAAGAAAAGCTGGCAAAGCCAAAAATCAAAGAGGAATTTATCCGTTTCTGGCTGATGCGCTTCCGTAAACTGGACATGAGCCTGAAAGACCAGAGGCAAGCGTTGGTGGATACGTTCATCAATTCGATTTATCTGTACGATGATAAGGTTTTGATAACCTTTAACTATAAAGAAGGTACACAGACCATCACGTTTGAGGAAGCGGCCCAAGCCGCATCAAAGGAAAATGGTTCGGATTTGGATTGCTTTACTGCACCAGAAAATGCCGTGAAATCGAAAGATTTCATGGCTTTTTTGTTTTTCCGGCAGAGGCTGCACACTTTTGCACATCTCCTGCACACTTTACAAAAAAGCCATGTTATCTTTGAAGTGCCCCCCAAAAGTTAGACAAAAATAAGAATTAAGCGACCTGAACGGTCTGAATCCTGTATTGCACAGGGCTCAGGCCGTTTCGTTTTAATTTGATTCGGCGGTTGTTGTAGTAGTCGATATACAAAAACACCCCATTTCCTAAACAGTATACCATACTGTCTAACAAATGGGGTGCAGTTCAAAATGAGCAGCGGGCTTTTTGATTTATTCGTGATCGATGTTCTCTTTCGAGCGCTTATAGAAGCCAAACACAAGCAGGCCCGCGCCAGCAAACATTAGCAGGAAAACAGGCCACCATGTCTGGCCGGTCTGGATCAACTTGGGCGGTTTTGCAGAAACAGAGGAAGTCTCTTGCGTTTCTTTTATGGGAGATTCCTCTGGATCGCTTTCAGCCGAGCGTTCTTCCGTTGATTCATCTGTTGATTCCTCCGTCGGTTCTGTTGGAGGTACGCTTGTAGTCTCCTCCGTGGAGGGTGGGTTGGGTTCATTCCCGGTGGTCCCTGGAACAATCGGCGGCGTCACGATCTCCTCTTGCGGGGGATCCACAGGCGGGATGGGGTCAATGGGCTCAATCGGTTCGGGATACAGCGGGCGTTCATACGTATTGGTAATGATGAAACCACCCGCATCGCTGCGCTCAATCAAGGTCTCATAACCGGGCACAGCGTCTTCTGTTACGGAGTAGGTGCCTTCGGGCAGGTCTTCAAAAATATACGTCCAGCCCATATCTGCAGTCAGGTCTGCTTCTTTGACCTTTGCATCGCCGTTCCACAGAGAAACATGGATGCTTGCAGGGCGTTCCCATTTGTAATCGTTGACCCATTTCTTTTCCACTGGGACAGAGATCGTTACAGCGGGCACATCCGGCGTAGGTGTGGTCAAATAGGTATTGGTAATGATGAAGTTTCCGTCTGCATCCTGATAGTAGGTCGCTTTATATCCTTCTAGCGGCTGCTCGGTCACCGTGTAGTGATCCGGCGAAAGCGGAAGACCGGTGAAGGTATACTGCCATCCATTTTCGCCGGTCAGCTCTGCTGTGCTTACAATATCCCCGGTGTCGCGTTCCTTCAGGTGAATCGTCACGCCGGAAGGCTGGGTGTCCTCATAGCCCGGATTATCCCAGGCTTTTTTTACCGAGATCGAATAGGACAGGGAGGTCTCTTCGCCGATGACCACGCCGCCGTTGGCACCAATACCGCCACCACCGTGCGAAGCCTGATTGCCTGTAATGATAAGCGATCCCGTTGCAGGAATCGACACACCGTCCGAAACAACGGATTTCAACGCCAATCCCTTTTTCTCATTCTGTACCCCTGTCACACGCTTGGCGTACTCAACCGTATTGTATCGGGTTCCCTGTCCGGATGTACCGCGATTTCCAGCGGGAGCGTACAGGAAGCCGTCGCTGAACCACTGGATCACTTTACCATTGGGAAAATAATCCGGCAGGGTAACACCGCCGTTTCCGCCTGCGCCTGTCGCAACCTCTGGCGAAGCGAAGTCGTCGCCTGCCGATGCTGCCGTATTCCCATAGATCACGGCACCATCCTGCATATACAGCTTCGCATCACCTGTGGGGCAGAACCACAGACCGCCGCCTTGGTCCGCAGTATTCCCCGTGATCAGAGCGTTCTCAATGTGCAGGGTCGTATAGATTTCGGTATTGCCCTCACTGTAGACGCCGCCGCCATCGTAGGCGGAGTTGTTCTCGATTCGTCCTCCCAGCAAAGAGACATAATTCGAGCAGGAGTAAATGCCGCCGCCGGAACAACGATACCCCGATGCTGTATTGTTCGAGATGGTACCGCCGTTCATCGTAAAGGCAGTGCCATGTTCTTCCGTTGGCAATTCATCCATAACTGCCACACCGCCACCGGCTCCGCCGTATGCACAGTTGCCGGTAATGGTGCCTTCGTTCAAAACAAACTCTGCGGAGTACTTTACAAAAACAGCACCCGTAGGTGTGGAATACGGCGTATACGAGTGGCTTTCATTGTTGCTTAGGGTTCCGCCATTCATCGTAAAACGGGCTTTTGCGGCATTGCTGGAAGCCGTAAGGTAAACAGCTGTTCCACATTGGCCGCTGTTGTTGCAGATGGAGCCTCTATTCATGGTAAATGTGCTTGCACCCAGCAGCAGTACTGCGGGGGAAGAGGAATCGCTGGAAGGGGTATTCGCGATGTTGTCATGAATGGTGCCCCCATTCATGGTAAACGATGCGCCTTTTGTGACTCGGATCGAGGCGCTGTGTGCACCGCGGATCTTATGGTTCTGGATGGTGCCGTTCTCCAAAATGAGTTCTGCACTTGAGCCGTTGTCCTCAATGACACCCATGCTGTCCCCTTCCAGAGTGGACTTTTCGATTACAACATTGCCATCTATCGTTGTTTTGCCATGATTAACAAGAATGCTGCCGGTATTGTTCCAGCCGCCCAATGTCAGCGCGCCGGTCAGCGAAAGCTCACCGCCTTCTTCCACCACAAACAGATTCGCAAGATTCTCGTCCTTATTGCCAAAAATGTTGCAGTTCGTATTTGCAGTGATTTCGACCCGCTGCCCTGCGGCTATCCTAACGGGTTCATCCAAACGAATGTCTTTTTCAATGGTGACTGGCGTTCCGTTTGCCTGATTGACCGCCTGCTGTAAGCTCAAGGCACCTTCTGCATTGGAGACTTTGTCGTTGTCAGCCGTCAGAGACGGGATGGTATATGTGACGGTAACCCCATCGATTTCCGGGATGTGCACATCCTCCCGACGATTGTTTACCGTGATCGTTTTTGGTTTACAACCATCGAAAGCATCCTTAGGGATATCTGTGAGCCCTGAGCCGATCTGAATGGCTTCGACCTTTTCACATCCACTGAATGCACTCGCACCCAGTTGAGTCAGGCTATCCGGTAGTGCAACGGTGCCGCTCAAAGAGGCCTTATAGAACGTGTAAGTTCCGATGGAATTCAGCGTCTCCGGCAGCGAGATGGTTGAGATATCCGCCCAGATAAACGCCCAATCCCCGATCGATCTCAGCGTGGGGCAGGTAACGACCGAGGTGATATTAGGATCATAGCAGAATGCATGTCCCGGGATTACCTCCAGATTGCTCAGGTCGATCTCCCCGGACAACGCATCACACCCTTGGAAAGCGGCATATTCCATGGTGGTAACGCTGTGAAGGTCAACCGTTTTCAATGCCGAGCAGCCGTAAAATGCACGGTCTCCAATGGACGTGACCTGACTTAGATCCGGGATCTCCGTCAAGGCGGTATCGCTTTTAAAGGCACTGTTGCCAATGGTTGTAATGGTCCCCTTGGCCGTCACACGCTCCAAAGCGGAGCAGCCTGCAAACATATAGCTGGGGATCGTTGTAATGGAGGCCGGAAGCTCGATCGATTTCAGAGAAGTACACTCGCTGAAGGTGGAACCCTCTGTGATCGCAATGCCTTCCGGGAGCGTGATATCCGTCAGCGCCGATGCGCCGGAAAAGGTGCCCGTCCCTGAGAGTTTTTGCAGGCTGCTGGGCAGATGGATGGTTGTCAAGTTCTTGCAGCCGGATACGACCGATCCCGAAGCAATCTCCTCCACGCCTTCATCGAAGGTCAGAGTCCTCAATTGCTTCATGTATTGCAGAGTCGCATTGAAAACTTTGACACTGCCCGGAATGGTGATCTCTGTTACATTTTTGAAGCCGGATAATGAGCCCCCAATGTCGGTCAGGGTATCCGGCAGCACCAGCGCAGTATAGTTGTTATTGACCGAAGTTACACTGTTCCCATAGGGTGAGAATCTCAGTTCGGTGACCGTATAGGGGTTCGGCTCCTGCACGCCGTCATCGCCTGTGTAATAGATCGTACTTGGAAGGATGCACTCGGCTTCGCCGGAGGAGGTGGTCAGCTTCCAGATTTTTGCCGTGTGGTCCGTGTAGAGGTCCACCATGTACTCTGTACCGGACGACACATCGGTGTATGCGTAGTCTTCGTGCGCCATGGTTTTTCCGGCAGCCAGCAGCGCAATGTCGTCATCCATTTCTTCTTCTGACGCATCATCGTCATAATAAGAGAACGGATCTTCGGAAGCGATGGCTGCCTCCAATTCGCTGTCGATCTTCGGCGTTTCCTCCCACGAGTCCGGCACATCCTCCTCGGTTTCTGCATCGGAGGGGCCTGCTTCCCCCGGGTTCGTGCCTGACTTTGTTTCTTCGTCCGGGTATTCCCGATCGTTCCGATCTTCGGCAGCATCCGTGTTTTGCACTTCGTCCTCCGGCTCTGTCTCCTCGATTGAATCGGCCGCCCTATCAATCTCGGTATCGCTCGAATCGTTGGCATCTTCTTCTGCGATGACTTCCGCTGCGGTGTCGTCTACTTCTTCGTCCAAGTCAAAGAAGATGATGTCGTCAAAAAGCTGTTCCGAGGAAGAGTAGCCGGAAGAGTAACTGTCGTCTGTGTAGTCGGCAATGTCCTCCCGGTCTTCGACGAAGTCGTCGTTTGTTGCTGCCATTGCAGGGAAAGCTCCCATCGAAATGCTCAGTGCGATACTCGTTGCGAGCAAGCCTGCGAGCAACCGTTTTTTCATTGCGGTATTCCTCTCTTTTGCGTTATCATTGTGTTCGTGTGCAGCAAACCGTATGCCACAAGGAGGAGTATACCACCTCAAAAAAATCGTGCAACATGCCTATATGCAATATTTTTTCATATATAACATATCATCGATTGAAATTTTAAAAAAAAAAAAATAGCCAACAAACGTCTATTTCGCAAAACAGACTTTCGTTGCAAAACTGGGGCGATGAAACGGTAAAAGCAGCATAAAGAGAAACGGCAAAGCAGATAAGAACCGCTTGGTTGCTTTGAAAAAGGCAACAATCAATCTTCCAGCCTGCTGTGGTCACAGCCGAGAGAAAGATAACACTCCATCTCCCCTCTCAGCACCATCTGTGCGTACTCCAAGGGCTTGTTATAGAGCAGCCAGTCCAGCTCCGCCCGCTGTGCCGGGGCGTTGCCGTACTCGTCCTCCACAGCGGCGCAGTCGATGGCAAGAGTGGTGCCATCTGCGAACCGGGCTTCCACCCGGTTGGTGTCCATGTTATAGCGGCAGGAAAGCAATTTTGTCATAGTCGTATCCTCCAAGACTTGATTTTTGGTGTGCGGTCACTCGAACCAATGCCGTCAAGCCGTTGTCGGATAAGTCGATTTTTCATTTGTCTGAGAGTAAGTGCACGGTTTCTACACGGTTTCTGCACGGTCGGTGTTTTCCATGTCCAATCAGAAAATTGCCGGTCGCCAGCTCATGTTCGATCTGCCTCTGACGTTTTACCGCCTCCTCGTTGGTGGGAAAGTTCTCCCATTTGTCGCAGCTCTTGCCGTGCTCGTCCTGATAGGTGTACTATTTTTCAATTTCCTCTTGCAATTTTCGATTGCAGTTGTTATGATACGGGCAGGAATAGAATGTGCAAAAAATATTCTGCACAAGGCAGCAATGCGATTTTTACATGGAGGAGGCAGGCATATCATGTATGTGGATTGGGAGTATTACAAGATCTTCTATTATGTGGCGAAGTATCAGAACTTTACCAAGGCTGCGCGGGTGCTGGGCAACAACCAGCCCAACATCACCCACTCGATGAACCGGCTGGAAAGCCAGCTGAACTGCGTGCTGTTCATCCGCTCCAACCGGGGTGTGACCCTGACACCGGAAGGCGAGATGCTCTACTCCCGCATTGCTTCGGCGGCGGTGCAGATCCAGGATGCCGAAGAGGAACTGAGCGCCAGTGCCACGCTGGAGCACGGAACCATCAGCATCAGCGCCACCGAGACGGCGCTCAACATTTATCTTTCCAAAAAGCTGCGGGATTTCCACACCGAATATCCCGGCATCCGGCTGCGCATCTCGAACCACTCCACCCCGCAGGCGGTGCAGGCCGTGAAGAACGGCGAGGTGGACTTTGCCATTGTGAGCACCCCGGCGGAGATCGAGTCGGGGCTGAAAATGGTGGAGCTGAAGCCGTTTTACGAGGTGCTGGTGGGTGGCAGGACCTTCACCGCGCTGGCAAGTCAGAGCCTGACCCTGAAAGAGCTGCGCAGCTATCCCCTCATCTCCCTCAGCGACGAGAGCGTGACCCGCAGCCTGTACCGGCAGTTCTTCCTGGATCACGGCGCGGTCCTCAAGCCGGATACGGAAGCCGCCACCACCGACCAGATGCTCACGCTGGTCAAAAGCGAGCTGGGCCTTGCCTTTGTGCCGGAACCCATGGCGAAGGAAGCTCTGGAGCGGGGCGAGCTGGTGCAGCTCCACCTGCAGGAGATCATCCCGACCCGTTCCATCTGCCTTGTTTACGACCGCCACCGTCCGCTGAACACGGCGGCGCGGAAATTCCAGCAGATGCTGACCAAGGCAGACCCGCCCCGCCCGGCCGCATCGAAGCAGACCGAGAGCATCTCTTTTGTGTCCCAATAAAATGCTGTCAAGATGAGGCCGAGTGTTCGCGGCACTGCCCTGGCTTCTGCCGGTTCTTCTAAGGCATAAAATAACCCCGGAGCGTTTGCTGTGACGCATCGCTCCGGGGTTTTGTGATGTTATGGGTTACTGGCCGCAGGAGTGCCCGCCGCAATGATGTTCACCGCAATGGTGGCCCTCGCCGTGGTCGTGGTGGTCGCAATGGGCGTTGGGGTCAAAGCGGAGCTTTCCGGCCAGATAGTCCGCAACTGCCGCGTCTGCCGGGCCGCTGATCCCGCCAAACAGCTGGATGCCTGCCTGTGCAAGGGCGTTCTGTGCCCCAGGGCCGATGCCGCCGCAGAACACCACATTAGCATTGTGCTGGGCCAGAAAGCCCACCAGTGCACCGTGGCCCTGCCCGTTGGTGGAAACGACCTCGCTGGCCGTCACCTGTCCGTTTTCGACCTCGTAGAACTTGAACTCTGCCGTGTGGCCGAAGTGCTGGAATACCATACCGTTTTCATAAGGAACTGCGATTTTCATGGGGGATGTCTCCTTTTTTCTTTTCTTTTATTATAACATAACACAGGAGACAATAAAACCCCGGAACACGGAACTCTTTTGCGGAGCTTTCCCTCAATTACAGTTTTCCCGTTTTCAGTTTGTCCAGCACCTCGTTCAGGCTGGTGCATTCCATGGTATACAGGCCGTGCATCTCATCGTCGGCGGGGAGCAGATCTGGCACCATGACGGTGACAAAGCCGCCGGCGGCACCGGCGCGGACACCGTTGTAGCTGTCCTCCAGCACCAGCGTGTGGGCGGGGTCGGTGCCCAGCTTTTCCGCCGCCAGCAGGAAGATCTCCGGGTCGGGCTTGGAGTGCTTGACCTGCTGGCCGGATACCAGCGCCTTGAAGTAGTGGGTCAGCCCCCAGTTGTTCAGGTTGCCCTCGATGACATGGACCCGGCTGGAGGAGGCCACCGCCATGGGGATGTGGTTGGCATCCAGCCAGGCCAGCAGCTCGTCCAGCCCCGGCTTTTTGGGCACCGGTTTCTGGAACTCCTCATCAGCCACCCGGTGCAGGCTGTCGATGATGGCGTTGGCATCGCAGTCCTCTCCGTAGAACTGCCGTACGATGTTACGGGAAGTTTCACCTGCCGTGCCGCGTTCAGCCTCGGCAAGGCCTTCCTTGTACTCCAGCCCCAGCGCCGCCAGCGCCGGTTCCCAGAAAGTAGCCCACATCCGCTCGGTGTCGAACATCAGGCCGTCCATATCAAAAATCACGCCGTTGATCATAATGGATTGGTTCCCTTCTTGATGAGATAATACTTTGTCTAACCTCTCAGCCGTCGCTATCGCTCGGCAGGCCCGGGTTGCGGCTCCCGGCATCCAATTTTATGTCTTGCTGGCCGCGGCCCCAACAGCAACGCCCTTTATCCGCCACTGGCGGCGGTTGTTGCTGTTGCTCTTAATAGGGGAGCCTTTGGCAAAACTGGAAACCTGCCCGGACTGCCAAGGCCTCCCCTACTAGGGGAGGTGGCAAAACCGATAGGTTTTGACGGAGAGGTTTAACAGCAGGGGCCGCTGTGGGAGAAGCCTGCTTACAGCAATAATATCACAATTTGCGACAACTTACAGCCCCCAAACATGAAAGATTTTGCGTTTCCTTGCAAATCCGGCTCATACTACTATAATAGAAAACAACATTCGGCATTTCAGGTGCGGGCGCGTGCCGCGCAAAATCTGCTGTGTGAGATCAGAAAAGAGGGAAATATATCATGTTGGATATCAAGATCACTCGTACCACTTCTCCCAAGGAGAAGCCTCAGGACGAGACCAAGCTGGGCTTCGGCAAGAAATTTACCGACCACATGTTTGTGATGGATTATACCGAGGGCAAGGGCTGGCACGATGCCCGCATCGTCCCCTATGCACCCTTCCCGCTGGACCCGGCCACGGTGGTGTTCCACTATGCGCAGGAGATCTTTGAGGGCATGAAGGCTTACCGCACCGCGGATGACACCATTCAGCTGTTCCGCCCTGATTGCAACGCAAAGCGTTTCCAGGATTCCGCCGACCGTCTGTGCATCCCCAAGATCCCGGAGGAGGATTTTGTGCAGGCTGTTGAGGCTCTGGTGGATGTGGAGCGCGACTGGGTGCCCCATACCGATGGTGCTTCCCTGTATATCCGTCCCTTCATTTTTGCAAACGATGTGGGTCTGGGCGTGCACGCTTCCAAGCACTATATCTTCTGCATCATCTGTGCTCCCTCCGGCGCTTACTACGCCGAGGGCATCAACCCCGTCCGCATCTACGTTGAGGATGAATACATCCGTGCCGCTCCCGGCCTGACCGGCTTCACCAAGTGCGGCGGCAACTACGCTGCTTCCATCAAGGCCGGTGAGCTGGCCGAGGAGCAGGGCTACGCACAGGTGCTGTGGCTGGACGGCGTGGAGAAGAAGTACGTTGAGGAAGTCGGCAGCATGAACATCATGTTCAAGATCGACGGCAAGGTCTACACCGCTGCAACCGTCGGCACCGTTCTGCCCGGCGTTACCCGCCGCAGCTGCATCGAGCTGCTGAAGGA
>ERZ791785.1288-NODE-1288-length-13179-cov-3.242380_pt1 | contig 13179 bp, 15 predicted proteins | sample MGYA00509947_ERZ791785 | MGnify/ENA primary metagenome ERZ791785 (study PRJEB30046, sample SAMN00791982) | human gut metagenome | study: EMG produced TPA metagenomics assembly of the A metagenome-wide association study of gut microbiota in type 2...
AGAATCCTAAGATAGCCTTGTCCACAGCTTGAGCAACTTCTTCATCTTGCCATCTTACTCCGTCTTTCTTATATCCAAACTCTCTTGGTACGAAGAATATGTAATCATATTGTGGTAAATCTCTTAAAGCTAAGCTATATAAATCTTTTAATATTTCGATTTCTTTCTTAGATCTAACTTTATCTCCAAGCATTAATCTTCCATATATATATGGTACAAATGTAGCGTAGTCAGTTACCGCATAATCAAAGCTATCTAAGCTTTTTTCTAAATGTAATTGACCTAAATATATTCCATATTGTTCAGAGATTGATTCTATCATTCCCTTTTCTCTTAAGTAATCTGTGCTATATTCTGTAGCAACACCTACATTTATATCTCTAATCTTTAAGTCTACATATAGTTGTTGAATTAATGTTGTCTTCCCACATCTAGGTCCCCCTAGGATTGCAATTCTTACTGGCATTGGCAACTCCTCCAAATATTTATAATAAATTTCAATCAATTATTCGTTATAATAGATTTTAATTATAACAACAAAATTCGACTTTTTCAACCTTTAAGGTAAAAGTAATAATTAGCAATTAAAGTATCATATTTTATCATCTCATTTGTCATAATATAACTCATCACTTCATATTATTAATTAAATTATTTATAATTGGAGGATATCTTGAATTTTGATGGTATTATTATTGGTTTAGTTTCTTTTCTCATAATAGGATTATTTCATCCTATAGTAATAAAAGGTGAATATCACTTTTCTAAAAATATTTGGCCAATTTTCTTAGTAGTAGGAATTGTATTTCTTGCAATATCACTCTACATTGACAATTCTATACTCACTGCTTCATTAGGGGTAACAGGCTTTAGCTGTCTTTGGAGCATAAAAGAATTATTTGAACAAGAAGAAAGAGTTAAAAAAGGCTGGTATCCTAAAAAGCCTAAATAATATAACTACTATTTTAATATATAAAAAACAGCGCTACTTAAATGTAGCACTGTTTTTTATATTGATTATTCTACTATTTTAGTTTCAGCAACCTTTGCAATCCAATCCGCTGATTTCTTTTTCTTTCTCTTATATCCATCCATAAGGTCTACTGAAACAAATCCATATCTATTCTTAAATGCATTCATCCAAGACCAGTTGTCTATAGCTCCCCAATAATGATATCCTACGCAGTTTGCTCCATCTTCAATAGCTTTTGCAACCCACTCAAGATGTTCTTTAACAAACTCTATTCTATAATCATCTTGGATTACTCCATTTTCATCTGCATATTTAGCTTCGCCTTCAACTCCCATACCATTTTCTGATATGAAGAATTCTAAGCCTGGACACTCATTTTTAATCTTCATTCCAAAATCATAGATTCCTTTAGGGTATATCTCCCATCCTCTATGAACATTCATCTTTCTATCTGGCCAGATATATGGGTCTGAGAATATTGGATTTCCTTCTTCATCAAACTTTTTAGCTGGAGCTTGTACTCTTGCTGGTTGATAATAATTAAATCCTAGCCAATCAACTTTACCTAAAGATATTATTTCTTTATCTCCTGGTCTAATATATGGAGCTATTCCGTACTCTTCTAATGTATCAAGTACATCTTGAGGTAATTCTCCCTTGCTTACAACATCTAACCACCATCTATTATGAATTCCATCTTCCATTCTAACTGCTTCTAAATCTTCAGCTGATGGATTTTCCTTAGTATATGGAGGCGCAAAACAGTTTATTAATCCTATCCTTGCTCCTTCGCATAATTCCCCTGCTTTTTGAGCTAATCTAAACTCATTAACAGCTAAACAGTGAGCTAAAGTTATATGATATTGTACTGTCATAGCTCTTTTTTCATCTCTTATATATGGATACCATAAAGCTTGATGGAATGTACACATTGGCTCAACTATTGGCTCATTAAATGTAAACCAATGCTTAACCTTAGAGCCAAATTCCTTAAAAGCTTTTCTAGCATAATTAGCATAAGCTTCTATAACATCTCTACTTTCCCAACCACCTCTATCACAAAGGTAAGCTGGCATATCAAAATGATAAAGATTAATAAAAATATCTAATCCATTTTCTAAAGCACAATCTATTACTCTATGATAAAATTCTGCTCCCTCAGGATTTATGTTTCCATATCTATCTAAAAAACGAGACCATTGTATTGATGTTCTAAAAGAATTAAAGTTTAAAGACTTTAACATCTTTATATCATCTTCATATTTATTATAAAAATCATTTCCTACATAGCTTCCAACATTATTATGGAACTTATTAATTTCTAAGTCAGAATATCTGTCCCAGAAGCTTGGTAACTTTCCACCTTTGTTATGAGAACCTTCAGTCTGCGGACCAGACATTGCTGCTCCAAAGAAAAAGTCTTTTGGTAATCTACAATCTTTCATAAAAACTTCCCTCCATCAATAAATTAGCTAATATACTCACTCTCTAAAAGTATTAATAACTCTAATATAGTTAATAGTTATAATGACTATATTTTTAATATCAACACTATTTAGTACAAGCTCTAAAATTACTAGCCAACTTGTCCCTATTTACACTTTTATACTATAATAAATAGCTATATCTGTAAACAATTTCAGAGTTGTTTTCAATTTTTGAAAATTAATCTATTATTAGCACTATTCAATTTACTGCCTTCTTTTATTGTTTATAATAAATCATCCTTTATTTTATAATTATCTATTTACCCGTAAATCTTATCTATTACTTTCTATAAAGATTGTCTTACCCTGCCACTAAGCCTTTTTATAGTCCATCTACATATCTCTTCAATTCTTCTATTCCTTCAGTAGAATAAGCTGAAACCTTAAAGACCCTACTAACTCCTGCAACTCTTAATTGTTCTTCAATAATATCTATACTATCTTCACAACAATCTATATCAGTTTTAGTTATAATGCCTATAACTTCTCTACCAAAAGTTCCCGCAAATCCAGGTGGCATCATAGAAATCGTATCACCACATTCCTGAACTAAAGCAATTATATTAGCCTCAGCAGCTGTTGTTATTAAAGCACTATAATAATTTCTATTCTCCAAATATTCACCAGGAGTATCAATAGAATCAACATATAAATCTATAGACTGAGTCTTCTTATACCTAATCTCCTCCCCCTGAAGTCTCTGACAAAGAGACGTTTTACCACAACCACTTTTACCTATAAATATAACCTTCTTCATAATCTCACCAACTTTAACTATTAATAAAAATTGCTAATATATAATACTTACACAGGTAGATTAATCTATTTTATATGTTTTAAGGAGGAAATCATATAAATTATATCTTATCTATAAACTACCATATTAAATATTACATATTAGCAATACTTTAAACTTTAATATATTTTAAGACCTTGTTATATTTGTTGCTGTAAACTTAAGCATATCTCCAAGAACCTTCATAACTTCCCTTAAAGATTCTTCAACTGAAGATACAGAACCAACTATAACTAACGATCCACTAAACCTATCAATAAATCCAATAGACACATCAGAAGCCTTAGTTGCAATATCAGCAGCTATTATAGTCCCTTCACTTGGAGTTATTGTCATTATCCCAATAGCTCCCTTTTGATTAGTTACCAAACCTAACTTTTGATACAATTCAGGCACAGGATTAGCAATAACATGAGCCAAAGTAACCTGCTTACCAGGAACAAACTCCTGAATAATTCTAGTAGTCTCGGATTTTTCAAATATATTATCCACAAATCCCACCACCTTAATTTCCAATTTTCTGGACCTTCGAGGTCCAATTAATACAAGTTCTCTATAAAGTTATCTGATGGATTTGCAATTACTGCTGAGTCTAGTAGCATTCCACTCTCCATTAGATGCTTCTTTGCATTTTCTACTGACATTTCAACGGCGGATAATTCTCCATTTATAATAAAGAAGCTTTTTCCACACATCCCTCTTGCAAGTCTAACTTCCACAAGAGTAACTGCTGATGTTTTTGCTGCTATATCTGCTGCTTCAATTATAGATGCAACTGAATAGCTCTCAACTATTCCAACAGCTCCCTTAATTTCTACAGATGTACTTCCTGATATTGCACCATATATTTGCTCAGTAGGATTTCCAAGTAAAAATGAATCTATCACATTATGCTCAAATCCTATCGTTCCACCTTCTATGGCAGCCTTAACATCTGATAAGTTTCCCTTAAATAATACAATATATTTCCCAGGACATACTGTTGCAGCATGAATAATGTCTATATTTGATGTCTTTGACATTTTATCTGCAGCCATCATCCCTGTTGGAATCTTTAAATATTCAACTAATCCTAATGCACTAACCAAGAATTATCCCTCCCTTCTTATTACTAAATAATCTTTATTTATTTCACTAATAATTCCATCTATAGGACTATGTAAAAATACTCCTAAAGACTTCTCATCTATATTTCCTATAACTTGTCCACTAGTTACCTTATCTCCCTTATTAACAGTAAATGTTACTGGAGCACCTATTGATTGTCTGGCTTTTATAGTTAAAATATTTGGCTCTAAAGTCATCTCATTTAGAGGAGCATCAACGTTGTACTTAGTTAATTTTAACCTTGCAACAACTCTGCCTACAGGCACTCTTCTAAATTCCTTTTCCTCTTTAACCTTACTATCAACCTTTGGTAACTTAACACCATTAGCTCTAAGTCTTCCTTTTAAATCAGCTATAATTGCCTTAGGATTTAATCCTTGATGACAAGAATAAGCTGAACAAAGATTACATTCACAACATGCCAATGCATTTACAAAAACTTCTGAATTATAATCAAGTCCAAAAGCTAACGAATTCATAATTTTATGTGGCTCAATTGAATGTCCTAATAAATTTCTTGGACATAAATCTGTACACATTCTACATTGAGAGCAAACTCCCATGGCTCTCTTTAAAGCAACTTTCAATCTATATTCTCTAAGCTCAATTATTGGATTGTCCATTGGTAATACAAATATACCCTTTGTAGTTTTAGTCACAGTATCATTTAAATTCCCTATTACACCAGTCATTGGTCCACCAACTAAAAGCTTATAACTATCTATAGATGGTCCACCAGCTTCTTTAAGTAAATCACCAAACTTTGTCCCTATTGGAACTCTTAAAGTCTTTGGCTCATTAACCGCTCCACCAACTGTTAAATACTTGTATGTAACTGGCTCCTTCTTTTCCACTGCATTATAAACATTTAACGCTGTTTCAACATTCATAACCATTGCCCCAACATTTATAAGAATTCCACCTTGAGGAACTACCATACCTGTTGTTTCATAAACTAAAACTACTTCATCACCTGCTGGATATCCATCCTTAAGCAATTTCTTTCTAAGTCGTGGGTACTTATAAATAACTCTCTCAATAGCTTCATCAGCATCATGATAATGTTCCTTATAAGCCAATATTCCTTCCTTCGCTCCTACAGCTTCAACAACAAGACTCAATCCTGTCAAAATCTCATCTGTATGAGTTGCTAACAAATTCTGATCAACCCTAAATAAAGGTTCACACTCTGCACCATTTAAAATAACAGTATTTACATCATAAGATAACTTCGCATAAGTAGGGAAACCCGCTCCCCCTGCACCAACTATCCCACTTTCCTTAAGTAAATCCTTTAACTCCTGAAGCACCATATAAAATCACTTCCTTTACCTCTATACCTTATGACCAAACAATTCCATAATCTTTTGCGTAAGCAAAACCATCCTCTTGCCACAGGTAACCACTACCTTTGACGAAGTCAAACCATCACCTTTGCGCAGCAAACCATAACTTCGCTATAAGCTACCATCACCTTTTGCTTCAGCAAAACCATCACTAATCTACGATTCCAACAATAGCTGCATCAACTGGTACCTCTTTATTAAGTCCTAACCTAGCACTAGACCCAGTAGTAACTATAACCTCAGTATTTATTCCAGCTCCTACCCTATCAATTGCAACTATATTCTTCCCATTATTATAATCATCAGCAGGCTTAACTATCAAAAGCTTATACCCCATCAAATTATCCTCTTTTCTAGTACTAACAACATTCCCAATAACAGTACCAATAAACATGATAAACTCCTTTCGCTTATCTAAAAATAAATATTCAGCTATGCTTAATAAAATTACTCAGCATAGCTGACTTTTACCCACATCAAAGGTGTATTTTCCCCATTTGCATAGCAAATTCTTTTTCCTGCCGCAGGCACTTTTCACCTTTTCCGTCAGGAAAACACTTCACCACATCGGAGATGTCCTTTCTCCATTTGCGCTAGCAAATCCTCTTCTCCTGCCGCAGGCACTTTTCATCTTTTCCGTAAGGAAAACTTTTCACCATACTGCCGGTATCTTTTCACCATTTGCAACAGCAAATCTTTTCCACTGCCGCAGGCACTTTTCACCTTTTCCGTAAGGTGATTAAATAATTTCTACAAAGCTTCCATTTTTGATTCCTAATGCATTAGCCTCATCTGTATCTATATGCATTTCAAAGTGGAAATCCTCTCTTACCCTAACGTCTACGTTTTCTAATATTCCTGCTCTATCGCCTTTTATTCTTACAGATACAACTCCTTCTCCAATTCCAAGTCTCTTAGAATCTTCTGGATGCATATGTATATGTCTTTTAGCAATAATACATCCTTCATCAATTCTTACAGTACCCTTTGGTCCTACTATAGTTATTGGTGAAGAAGACTTAGTATCTCCTGAAAGTCTAACAGGAGCCTTAACCCCTAAAGTTATTGCATCTGTAGCTGATATCTCAACTTGAGTTTCTTTTCTTACTGGTCCTAAAATTCTTACTTTTTCAATACTTCTTAATTTAGGTCCAACTATTGTAACAAGCTCCTCTGATGCAAACTGATCTCCCATTAGATATTTCTTAACATTTAACTCATACCCTTTACCAAATAAAACTTCTAAATGTTCCTTTGATAAGTGTATATGTCTTGCAGAAACCCCAACCTTCACCTCTTTTTTAGATGAAGGTTGTTCATTTTTCAATACGTCCATTACTTTTTCAGTTATAAGTTGTACTAATGTTTCGTTCATTTAAATCACCAAACCTAACTAAAATTAAGCTTGTTTTGGTAAAATTGATTCTACAGTTGAGTGTGGTCTTGGAATTACGTGAACAGCAACTATTTCACCTAATCTTGAAGCAACCTCTGATCCAGCTTCAACAGCAGCCTTAACAGCTCCAACATCTCCTCTTACCATAACAGTAACTAATCCAGATCCTATTTTTTCAGTTCCTACTAATTCAACATTTGCAGCCTTAACCATTGCATCTGCACCTTCTATAGCAGCTACTAATCCTCTAGTTTCTAACATTCCTAATGCTTGTTGTCCCATTTTAATTCCTCCTAAATTCTCATCTTTTTTATTAAAAACTTCTTCTTTATTAATCTCTAAAATAATCTCATCTTCAGCCTTATCTTCCTTGCTGACTACTTCAATAACTTCAGCTTCTCTGACATCAATTCCATCTTGAACCATATCATCTTTATTTACAGCATCTGCTGCTTTTGATTCTTCAATATTAACTTCCTCTACCTTTGAAGCCTCAACCTTAACCTCTTCTACTTTAACATCTTCAACCTTTGCTTCGTCAACTTTAGCTTTAGACTTTTTAGGCTCTTTTACATCTTTCTTAGCAGATGTTTTTCTGCCTCTTTTAGGCTTTTTTTCTACAGCCTCTTCAGTTGATTTTTCAATATTCTTTTCATCCATAAACTATCATCTCGCTTTGTTAAATTTCAAGCTACTCCTATCTAGCAAAGCCATTATTTCTTCATGTGGTCTTGGAATCACAGCATGAGCAACACATTTAGTTATAGAATCTGCAGTTCTCGTTCCAACCTCAACAGCAGCTTGAACATCTTCCACAGAACCTTCTACAACTATTGTTACTAATCTTCCACCAAGCTTCTTCTCCATAGTCTTAAACTTAACATTAGAAGTCTTAGTCATACTGTCCAAAGCCTCAACCGAAGCCACAACCCCAACAACCTCAACTATACCTATTGCATTCATTACAACCACCCTAATTTCAAAACACTTTTTTAAACTTAAACCTTCACCTTTGATGAAGTCAAACCTTTCACCTGACGCAGTCACCTTTCACCTCGATGCAGTCGACTACCCTAATGTAGGTAATATTTTTTCTACATCTCCATTTGGTCTTGGAATTACATGTACAGCAACTAACTCACCTAAATTAGCTGCAGCGCTTGCTCCAACTTCTGTAGCAGCTTTAACAGCTCCAACATCTCCTCTTACCATAATAGTTACTAATCCAGATCCAATCTTTTCAGTTCCAATTAAAGTTACGTCTGCTGCCTTTACCATTGCATCTGCTGCCTCTATAGCTGCTACTAATCCTCTTGTTTCTACCATTCCTAAAGCTTCTTGTTTCATAATAAAATCCTCCTAAATCTTTCTTTTTAATATTTTAATTCGATAATTTTTATAATAAATTTTAATTTAATACATAATATAATCTTTTCAACTTAACCCAATCAGCCATCTCTATTCTTAACTAAACTGATATCGGGTCTTTTAAGTTATCAAAGTCTTCTCTTTTCATATGCCAACTAGATTACTTTTGATATTTTGAGCTAGCAAAACCTTCTCTTTTCATATCATAACTAGATGACCTCTGGTCTTTTGCGCTAGCAAAACTTTTGGTCTCAGCGAAGCTGACATTTGGACTTTTGCGTCAGCAAAACCTTCTCTTTTCATATCACAACTAGATGACCTTTGGTCTTTTGCGCTAGCAAAACTATTGCCCTCAGCGAAGCTGACATTTGGACTTTTGCGTCAGCAAAACCTTCCTCTACCCTATACAGCTTGTATCTACAAATCCTTTAATTCCTTCATCTACTCTAGGTATTACATAACTACAACTAACTCCAGAAACCTTATTAGCTGCCACTATCCCAGCTTCAATAGCCATTTCAACATCACTTACAGTACCTTCAAACTTTATTACAATAAGAAGTGGTACCTCAAGCTTGTCAGCATTGCCAGGTTTATTCTTATCTATAGTAACAATCCTAACATCTCCAGCCTTACAAGCAGCATCAGCAGCTACAAGTGCTGTAGTTAAACCAAACACCTCTAATAATCCTAAAGCCTTCACCCTATAGCACCTCATTCAAACATTTCTTCTTACTCTCTGACGAAGTCAAATCTTTCTTATCACCAAATATTACTCTTGGACTTTTGCGTCAGCAAAACCATAGCTATCACTGACGGTAACCTTTCTCTTCAGCTCTAGCTGACCTTTCCCTATTTGCGAAGCAAATCCTTTCACCTTTGGCGCAAGCCAAACTTTTCACTTCACCGTAGGTGACTTTTCCCCTTTGACGAAGTCAAACTTTTCGCCTCAGCGAAGCTGACATTTGGACTTTTGCGCCAGCAAAACTTTTCCCCTAGCCTCAGTCGACTACTTATTTATAATCGCTATCTTTATTCCTTCTTGTCTTATATTTGTTTCAAGCGCTTCTTGTAATTGCTCTAATGGGAACTCATGAGTTATAAGTTCTTTTATTGGTAATCCAATTCCATTAGCTCTCTTTAAGAAATCAAATGTTGTTAAGTAATCTTGTGGTGTGTAAACCCAAGAACCTACAGCTGTAATTTCTTTATTACAAAGGTCAAAGTGTGGATTTATTGTAGCATCTCCATTATTTACGAAGAATCCTACTTCACATAGTCCTCCACCTCTCTTAACAAGCTTCCAGATTCCTGCATGAGCCTTTGGAGATCCTGTACATTGGAAAGCAAAATCTGCTCCAAGTCCATCTGTTAAGTCTTTTATTTTCTCTATAGTTTCATCAAATGAACTGCTCTTCATTACATTTACAGTTGCAGTTGCACCTAATCTCTTAGCCATTTCTAATCTCTTTTCATTTCCATCAAGAGCTATTATGTTTTCAATACCCATAGTTCTTAATACGCTAAGTAACAATAATCCTATTGGTCCACAACCTTGAACTAAAACCTTAGAGTTAAACTTTAAAAGTCCTGTTGTTTTAGCTCTTTCAACAGCATGTACAACAACTGCTGCTGGTTCTATTAATACTCTTGAGTGTAAATCCATATCAGATACATTAAACACTGTTGAGTTCTTTCTTATTACTATATAATCCCCAAACCATCCATTTAAATGAACATTGTCATCACTTATTAATCCATATATACCTTGGTTTTCACAAAGGTTAGTTCTTTCAGGATGTTGTAAGCAAGTTGGACATTCTCCACAAGGAATGATACAAGTTACTATCTTATCTCCAACCTTAAGTGATTTTCCTGCCGAATCTCTCTTGATGTTTTTACCTATCTTTATTATTTCACCAGTTCCTTCGTGTCCAAGAACTACTGGAATTAATTCAAATGGGTCATTCTTATATTCATGTACATCTGTACCACAAATTCCACAACCTTCAACCTTAACTAACATTTCATCGTCACCAATTTCAGGTATGTTGAATTCTTTTATTTCAATTCTTTCCTTAGCTGTCATCATACCAACCTTTGCAGTGTTAGCATTAGAAACAGCCTTCGGAGCTTCAGCTCCTGTAGTCATTTCTTGAAGTATACTTTTAACTATAGCTTCAATATTTATATTATTAATTTCCATATCCCTCTCCCCCTTCATTTCTCTTTACTGAAATCAAACTACTGATTTTCCACAGCCACTCTCAAAAATTTGTGTAGTAAATCTCTTGGTCTCAGCGTAGCTGACCTCTGGACTGCCGTAGGCACATTTGGACATTTGCGTCAGCAAATCTTTTCAATTACTTCCTCACCTTAATTTATACCTACAAATCACATTTGACTCTTTAACTAAGCCAAATTATTTCCCTGTCGTATTAATTCTCGGACATTTACGCAAGTAAATCTCTTGGTCTCAGCGTAGCTGACCTCTGGACTGCAGTAGGCACCCTTGGACATTTGCGTCAGCAAATCCTTTCCCTTACTTCTTCACCTTAATTTATACCTACAAATCACATTTGACTCTTTAACTAAGCCAAATTACTTCCCTGTCGTATTAATTCTCGAACATTTACGCAAGTAAATCTCTTGGTCTCAGCGTAGCTGGCCTCTGGACTGCCGTAGGCACATTTGGACATTTGCGTCAGCAAATCCTTTCCCTTGACCGCAGGTCACTTTTCTCCTTTGCGCTAGCAAACCATCTCTACTTTATTGAAAGTGAATCCTTAAGCACACATCTCCTTGCCTTAGTAAATGTCTTTGCTGAACTTAATCCTTCACCAGTTTTACTTGCAATTGTGAATGTTGGATAACCTTCAGCCCCTACCCCTAAAGCAGAGTATGATGGTGCATTCTTAACAAATATTGCAGTATCAACTTCTCTTGCAAAGTAAGTTAATCTATCTATATTCTTTGAGTGCATATGAGCTGAATGTCTATTTCCATGCTCTAACTCAACAGCAACTTCTACAGCCTCTTCAAAGTCCTTAACCGTTACTATTCCTAGTATTGGCATCATTAACTCTTCAACTACTAGTAAATGCTTTTTGCATCCTTTAAAGATAATGCATCTTACTGAATCTTCAGCATAAACTCCTATAGCATCTAATATAACCTTGGCATCTCTACCAACAAACTTTCTATTTAAAATTCTCTTATCGCCTTTTTTAATTAGAACTGTATCTACTAGCTTTTTAACTAGCTCTGTATCATCTAAAAGATAAGCCCCATTCTTTTGCATTTCTACTATTAATTCATCACAGATTTTCTCAACAGCTACTACCTCTTTTTCAGCTATACAAGGTAAGTTATTATCAAAAGTTGCCCCATCTATAATATCTCTTGCTGCTGCTTTTATATCTGCTGTTTCATCTACTATTACAGGAGGATTTCCTGCTCCAGCACCTATTGCTCTCTTTCCTGCTGAACAAGCTTGTTTAACAACTCCAGGTCCACCAGTTGCTGATATAAAAGGTACATCCTTGTGATTCATTAATGCTGAAGTTATCTCAATGCTTGGATTATCAAAAGTAACTACAATGTTCTTTGGTCCTCCAGCTTCTATTGATGCTTCATTTACTAGCTTAACTGCAAACTTAGAGCACTCCTTAGCACCCGGATGTGGTGCAAATACTACTGTATTTCCTGCTGCTATCATTCCAATAGAGTTACAGAAAACTGTAGCTGTTGGATTTGTTGATGGAGTTATAGCTGCAATTACACCAAATGGTCCTTGCTCTACTAAAGTTAATCCACCATCTCCACTCCAAGCTGTAGTTGTTAAATCTTCAGTCCCTGGAGTTTTTTCTGCTACTAATAAATGCTTTGTTATCTTATCTTCAACTCTTCCCATACCTGTTTCATCAACAGCCATCATTGATAATCTCTCAGCGTATGTTAAGCACTTTTCTCTAATTTTTTGTATTATCTTTTCTCTATCTTTAATTGAAAGAGTCTTTAATTTCTTATAAGCTTCTTTAGCTGCTGCTACTGCTGAATCTACATCACTAAATATGTAATCCTCATGACTCTTACAGCTACCATCACCTTTACAGCTACCCTTGCCACCACATCCACCATTACAGCCACATTTTTTATCTGCAACAACTTCAGTCTTAGACATTTCCTTCATTATCTTAGCCACAATCTCTTGCACTAATTCTGTACTAGTCTCCATACTACTCCCTCCCATCTCATTTCTCTCTAACTAAATCAAACTCTTACACCAAATCACACTTTGCTTTTTGAAAAAATCAACTCCTACTCATTTGCAAAACAAATCTTTTAGTATGCAAAAGTCAACATATCACTCTGCCTTATCAACTCTTGCTCTCAGCGAAGCTGACTTATTAACTGTAGTAATCACCTTTGGACATTTGCGTAGCAAATCTTCTTGGACTGCCGTAGGCACATCTGGACATTTGCACAGCAAATCCTTTCCCCTTTGCATAAGCAAAACTTTCACTTACTGAAGGTACTTTTCACCCTTTGACGAAGTCAACATATCGCTCTTCCTTATCAACTCTTGTTCTCAGCAAAGCTGACTTATGAACTATAGTAGTCACATTTGGACATTTGCGTAGCAAATCTTTTGGACTGCCGTAGGCACATCTGGACATTTGCACAGCAAATCCTTTCCCCTTTGC
>ERZ791785.1297-NODE-1297-length-13137-cov-3.534016_pt1 | contig 13137 bp, 11 predicted proteins | sample MGYA00509947_ERZ791785 | MGnify/ENA primary metagenome ERZ791785 (study PRJEB30046, sample SAMN00791982) | human gut metagenome | study: EMG produced TPA metagenomics assembly of the A metagenome-wide association study of gut microbiota in type 2...
CTCTACACGGATATGGCAGAGAATACGGATCGTATCTTCACGGATCGCCGCAGTCATATCATCGAACATCTCGTAAGCGTTCATCTTGTACTCTACGAGCGGATCACGGTTGCCGTAAGCCTGTAAACCGATACCTTCGCGGAGCTGATCCATATCGTCGATATGGGACATCCACTTATTGTCGATCACCTTTAAGAGTACGACACGCTCGATCTCACGAACCTGCTCTGCATCCGGGAATTCTGCCTCCTTGGATTCGTAGAACTTCGTTGCCAGTTCTTTTAACATGTGCTTGAATTCGTCCTTGCTCATCTTGCTGATCTCGTCAGTCAGCTCGATCGGCTTTAACGGGATGATCGGAAGAAGAAGATCATTTAATTCCTTGAAGCCCCAGTTCTCCGGAGTCTGCTCGTCACTGATGGACATATCCACAGCGCCCTCAACGATATCGTTGAGCATCTTCATGATCAGCTCACGCATGTTTTCACCGTCAAGTACCTGACGGCGCTCAGCATATACGACCTCACGCTGCTCGTTGTTGACCTCGTCGTACTTTAAGAGGTTCTCACGGATACCATAGTTGTTCGTCTCGATCTTCTGCTGTGCTTTTTCGATCGCGGAAGATAACATCTTGTGCTCGATCTGCTCGTTCTCCGGAACGCCGAGGGCATTGAACATGCTCATTAACTTGTCGGAACCGAAGAGGCGCATCAGATCGTCCTCAAGGGAGATATAGAAGCGGGACTCACCCGGATCGCCCTGACGTCCTGCACGTCCGCGGAGCTGATTATCGATACGTCTGGACTCATGACGCTCTGTACCAATGATCTTTAAGCCGCCGAGAGCCTTTGACTCGTCGTCAAGCTTGATATCGGTACCACGGCCTGCCATGTTCGTCGCGATAGTCACCGCGCCGTGAATACCGGCCTGAGCTACGATCTCAGCCTCCAGCTCATGGTACTTTGCGTTTAAGACTTTATGCGGAACCCCGCGCTTCTTTAACATCTGGCTTAACATCTCAGATGTCTCGATGGTGATCGTACCGACGAGGACCGGCTGTCCTTTCTCGTGGGCCTCTACGATCTCCTCAACAACTGCATGGAATTTCTCTTTCTTTGTCTTATATACCGCGTCATTTAAGTCTTTACGGATAACCGGACGGTTTGTCGGGATCACGATAACGTCCATACCGTAGATATTGCGGAACTCTTTCTCCTCCGTCTGGGCTGTACCGGTCATACCGCCTTTTTTCGCATACTTATTAAAGAAGTTCTGGAATGTGATCGTCGCGAGGGTTCTGGACTCTCTCTTAACGTTTACATGCTCCTTCGCCTCAATGGCCTGATGGAGACCATCGGAGTAACGGCGGCCCGGCATGATACGTCCTGTGAACTCATCAACGATCAGGACCTCGTCGTCCTTGACCACATAGTCCTTATCGCGGAACATGAGGTTGTGGGCGCGGAGTGCAAGGATAATGTTGTGCTGGATCTCCAGGTTCTCCGCATCCGCGAGGTTGTCGATATGGAAGAATGCCTCGACCTTCTTAACACCCTGTTCTGTCAGGTTTACGACTTTCTCTTTCTCATTTACGATGAAATCACCGGTCTCGGTGATCTCCTCGCCCATGATGGCGTTGAGCTTGTTAAACTCGCCGGATTCCTCACCGCGGACTAACTGCTTTGCGAGAACATCACAAACCTCATAGAGCTTTGTGGATTTTCCACTCTGTCCGGAAATGATAAGCGGGGTTCTCGCCTCATCGATCAATACGGAGTCCACCTCATCGATGATACAGTAGTCGAGATCACGGAGTACCATCTGCTCTTTGTAGATCGCCATATTGTCACGAAGGTAATCGAAACCGAGCTCGTTGTTTGTCACATAAGTGATGTCACACTGGTAAGCGGCTTTTCTCTCCTCGGAGGTCATGGAGTTTAATACCACACCGACCTTTAAGCCGAGAAACTCATGAACCTGTCCCATCCACTCGGCATCACGTTTTGCCAGATAGTCGTTGACTGTTACGATCTGAACGCCTTTTCCGGCGAGGGCATTTAAGTATGCCGGACAGGTAGAAACAAGAGTTTTACCTTCACCTGTCTTCATCTCAGCGATACGTCCCTGGTGAAGGACGATACCACCGATGAGCTGTACCGGATAGTGCTCCATCTTTAAAACTCTCTTGGCTGCCTCCCTGACGGTTGCGAATGCCTCCGGCAGAAGATCATCCAGAGTCTCCCCCTGTGCGAGGCGCTCTTTGAATTTTCTTGTCTGATCCTTTAATTCTTCATCAGACATCGCCTGCATGGTCGGACGCATTTTTTCGATCTTATCGACGATCGGGTAAATATACTTTAATTCCCGGTCACTGTGCGTACCAAATACTTTTTCAACAAAATTCATTCTGCTTGTTCTCCTACATAAATAAATATACACATGCAGCGATACCCTTTTATCCATCTCGCGGGAGTTATCCACGGATACACGGTCTTTCAAACGCCGGAGCCGGATTTTATCCACATGACGCATGGTTCATCTCACATCAGGCCACTGCATACAAGTTTCTATATCTGAATCGTTTTTGATGTCCGCTGCTCCGTCCTGCGGGATTTTACCGCATAACCGCATACGTCTGCATCGTACAATCCTTAATATTTTAACACCTTCCGGGTTTTTATTCAATGACTTCATGTAATTTTAACATTTCGTACATAAATCCTTATCTCTGCCTGCGCAATTCCCGATAAAACTCCCTGCTACATCTTCTCGCAGCCGCATCGTCCATCTGCGCCGCATCCCTGCTGTTTTTTCTAAAACCGTTTTAACAATTTTTCGACAATTCAATTTTTTCCTCTTCGACATCTCCCTGACTCCTTCCCCCGGCTTCTCCCTCACTTCTGTCTATTTTTCTCTCTTCCTGCCGCTTTTCCCCTTTAAATGTACAACTTGCACAAACCATACATTCGATTGTCTGGTTATCCACTTTATCCACACTCATCCACCGAAATTATGTGGAAAGTTGTCCACCTCGAGAAATGCCGATTTCACGCCATTTCGCAGTTATACACCAAGTTATCCACATTATCCACAAGTTTTTTCCTCCCCATCGGTGGATTTTACGGTTCCTTAATATTTGTTTTATTTTTGTGAACATCTTATAAAATTTACATTTCCGACAACTTTTTTGCCCAATCCCATTGACAAACCGGGAAGGCTTCATATAGTTTTTGAGCTTTTATACACCTTTTTTTACCTTTTTAAATTTTCTCATTTTTTATGTATTTTGGTTGTCTTTTACAGAATTTTGTGCTATACTTAAGTCATCCCAAACAAAGGAGTTGATTTTATGCGTTACACGATCAGCGGAAAAAATATCAACATTACACCAGGCTTAAAAGATGCCGTGGAAAGTAAATTAGGAAAACTGGAGCGCTATTTTTCTCCTGATACTGAAGTACAGGTTACATTGAGCGTAGAGAAAGGACGTCAGAAAATAGAGGTTACGATTCCTGTTAAAGGCAGCATTATCCGAGCTGAGCAGGATTCCAGCGATATGTATGTATCTGTTGATCTCGTTGAAGAAATTATCGAGCGTCAGATCAAGAAATATAAGACAAAGATCGTTGACAAAAAGCAGAACGCCTTAGCATTTAACGAAGCCTTCCTTCAGGAAGAATCCGAGCCGGAGGAGACCGTTAATATCGTAAAGACAAAACGTTTCGCAATGAAACCGATGGATGCCGAGGAGGCTTGCGTACAGATGGAACTCTTAGGACACAACTTCTTTATGTTCCTCAACGCTGATACAAACGAAGTCAATGTAGTTTATAAGAGAAAAGGAAACTCTTACGGACTCATTGAACCGGAGTTCTAAAGAATCCTGAAACTTAATAAGAATGAATAGCCGGGCGGCAGCGTTGATGTGGGAAACCGCACAGTGACTGAAATGCCAGGCAGCAAAAATACAGGCGGTACTTGATTTTAGATTAAGTACCGCCTGTTTATTATGTTTAGATGCCCTTTATCAGTTGCCAACTATTCTTTTCTTCATTTTTGAGTTTCCTTTGCACATGCCGCGCAAGCCTCACATGCGCTCTTCGCGACCGCCATACCGCCCATGGAAGTCTCCCTGAGTTCTGACGGAATCGACCGTCCCACCGCATACATGACACCGATGGTCTCGTCAATTGGGGTGATGCTCTTGATTCCCGCCATAGAAAGTTCCGCGGAGATCAGGGCATTTGACGCCCCCATGGCATTCCGGTTCTGACATGGATTTTCCACAAGTCCGCCGATGGGATCACAAACAAGTCCCAGAATATTCACGATCGCGAAGGATGCCGCGTCGAGACACTGCGCCGGTGTTCCACCGAAAAGCTCCACAGCCGCTGACGCTGCCATGGCACTGGCCGCTCCCACCTCCGCCTGACATCCGCCCTCTGCTCCGGCTGTCGTGGCATTTCTCGTAATGAGGTATCCCACTGCCGCCGCGTTAAATAACGCCTGGCAGATCTCCTCATCCGTAAATCCGTAGTTTTCCTGCAGGGAACAGCAGACTCCCGGAATTACACCAGAAGAGCCAGCCGTCGGTGCCGCAACGATGAGTCCCATGGACGCGTTGACCTCGAGAACGCCCACCGCATAGGCGATCGCCTTTGAAACCACATCCCCACAGAGATTCTTCTTATTTTCCCTCAGCGTGTGGAGCTTTCTGCTCTCCCCGCCGATCATGCCGCCCATGCTGACGATATTTTCCTTTAACGGCTTCTTCGCCGACGCCTGCATGATGGACCATGCTTTCTTCATTTTCGCCCTTGTCTTCTCCGGATCCTGCTCCAGAAACGTGGTTTCCCGCTCGAACATGGCCTCAGAGATCTTTTTATTTTCCTTTTCGCAGTACTCTAAAAGTTCTGCACCATTTATAAAATTCATCGTTTCTCCCCCCATCAGTCCAGATTGATCGCCGGAACCAAAAGAACGTTTTTCACAGCCTCAAACCCCCGCAGCGCGTTAATCACCTGGCTGGAGACCATAGTATCCACCTCGATGATCGCGTAGGCCATCTTGCCCTTGCTCTCGCGGTAAAGGCGCAGGGAACCGATATTTAAGTCGTAAGCGCTCAAAACGGCCGTCACGAACGCCAGCGTACCCTTTTTGTCGATGTGCTGGACAACGATGGTGCTGTAATTTCCGGTAAGATCAACATCGACGCCGTTTAACCGCGTGATGACCGCATTTCCGCCGCCAATGGACTTTCCGCGCAGGGACATCTCATTTCCATTTTCGTCCTTTACATAGATGTCCACCGTATTCGGATAGATCTCCTTATCTGTGAAGTTTTCCTCGAAGGTAAAGTCAAGTCCTGCCTCTTTCGCGTGCTCAAAGGAATCGCGGATCCTTTCATCATCCGGGTGATATCCAAGGATTCCGCCGACTAATGCACGGTCTGTTCCGTGTCCATGGTAGGTACGGGCGAAGGATCCGTAGAGCACAAAGCGCACCGCCGCCGGCTTCTCCACCATTTTTCCGGCAATAAAAGCGATCCTCAGTGCCCCAGCCGTGTGGGAGCTTGATGGTCCGATCATGTTCGGCCCCAGAATGTCGAACGTTCCGATCTCATTCATACGTGTTTCCTCACTTTTACATATTGTATTTTGTTGTTCCGCAGGTCTGCGCACCTGCCGCGCTGACCATAAAAACATAAGCTGAATGGCAAAAATTCCTATCTAAAATAAATTTTTACATACCACTTTAAAGGCTCTGAGAAGTTATATCTTCTGCCTTCATATTTTGGATTTGTATCCGGCATTTTCCCGGAACCCGCATAAATGCTTGCGAAGCGCGTATTTAAGCCATTTTTCGCATATGCAGTAACTTCTCATATCGTGGCATAAAGTGGCATATTTTGAAAAATTTTGTCGTAAATCTGTCGTAAAAAATCCATCATTTCTGACTATGAAAGTCTCAGTTTTCCTTCCAGATTTGCAAAAGAATTTTTCTATGCCGTTGCTTCCGCATAGATATTCATCGTGGTCGAGATATCCGAATGCCCCATGATTTCCTGAATGACTTTCAGATTGGTTTCATTTTCGCAGAAGCGGGTACAGAACGTGTGCCTCAGATTGTGAACTGAAAAATCCCGAATCAGCAGTGGCTCCCGTTTTTCCTTTTCAGCCAGTTTCACTTCATCCCGATTGTGATCTCTTATAATCCGTTTAATTGCACGATTTATAGTCATCGGGTTATGAAGATTCTGCTCCCTGTTCAGAAAAACAAAATTGGAATATCCATCTATCGTCGGAGATTTCAGCTTGAACCGTTTCTGATTCTCACGTTCCTGAAGCAACGCTTCCCTCACCTCTGACAGCATCGGAACTACACGATTGCCAGCGTTCGTTTTGGGCGTTGTAAGACGGAACCGCCAACCATCGTAGTCACGGAAACGGTAAATAACATTATGGTTGATGAAAATCTCATTATTCTCAAAATCACAATCATTCCATCGAAGACCAATCGTTTCACCAATCCTACATCCCGTTCCAAGCAGAAATGTAAACAGTGGCATCCAGTGGCTATAAATCGGCGAGGTTGAAACAAACTGAACAAATGCTGCCTGTTCTGCCTCTGTCAGTGCATGCCTTTGTGGCTTCTCCCAACAATGGCTTTTCTTGATATCACCCTTAAGCCCGTCTGATGGATTACAGCGAATATAACCATCTCTCACCGCCAGTGTAAATGTCGGATGCAGCAATGAATGGATAATCTCCAGGCTGTTCGGTTTAAAACTCAGGTCATTGATCAAGTAATTATAAAATTCCCGAATATCAGAATACTTAATCAAGCTGATTTTCCGCATTCCAAATTTCATACGTACGAACTTATCGTACATATACTTATAATTCGATCTGGTGGATTCTTTCAGTTCCGTCTTGCCACTGAAATAGATATCAAAAACATCATTTAAAAGGATGTTCTGATTTACAAAAAGGATTCCATCCTCCACGTTTTTCTCGGCCTGTTTCCGCTTCTCCCGAAGTTCCTTTAACGTTCCAGCATACACACTATGCCTGCGGCCATCTGCACCTTTATATTCGTAGCTGCCATCTTTTCTCTGGCTCTCACCGTCTTTTAAAACGCGTCCCTTTGAATCTTTTCTTGAATCTTTCATAAGTTCTCCTTCCATTTCCATGGAAAGAGCTTTGCTTAAGATATATTTTTGTTTAGCAGAGTTTGGATCCAACCGGAATCTTATCATCCAGCATTAACAGGTTCACAATCTCATCTTCCCCTTCTTGCATTCAGCAGAAAGAAACATGCCATGGGATACAATTCCCATCATAGCTCTCGGCGGGATGTTGACAATCGCAACTAAGGTCTTGCCAACCAGTTCCTCCGGTTCGTAATATGAATGCATTCCGGAAAGAATGGTACGATCTGTTCCACTACCATCATCTAATGTAAACTGCAGCAGCTTTTTGGATTTTTTCACTGCAACACAGTCTTTTACTTTTACCACTCTCATATCTGATTTGCAGAATGTATCAAAATCGATATCTGCTGCATCATAAGGCTCTACTACAACCTTTTCTGCATCTTCTGTGGAAGTCTCAGCGGTTACTTCCTCTTTCTCTGCCATTTTATCCATTTCCGTTGGCTTTGTCTCCTTTTCTCGTCTTCTCAAACAATATTTTACACTAAGGCGGTATGATCGTAAACAAGTTCGATTGATCCTGTGAATTTTGAATTTTTCGTTACAACAATAAACATACTATGATTCATCGTGTAGCAACCATGTACCCTTTTTGGAAGGACCTACATGTTCCACCAAACCATCTTTCTTCATTTTATTGATATGATACCTGACTCCGGCCACTGATAATCGCATCTGATCTGCGATTTTCTTCACAGTAATCGTTGGCTGTTCTCGCATGATTTCCAGAATCCTGGTTGCGGTTTCCGCATTAGCTTTTTGTTTTTTAATGTTAGTATTGGTTTTTGTGTTAGTGTTAGTGACTTTTTCTGTGTTAGTTTTTATGTTAGTGTTAGTGACTTTTTTTGTGTTAGTCTTTATGTCCGTATCTCTTTTCCGATACATGTTTACCCTAAAATCCCCATCAAAATCAATCAGTTCTGGTTCAGGCAAACCATATTCCGCACAGGCCTCAAACAATCTCGGTATTCCGGTTCCCCATTTCTCAATAATTTTCATATAGGCAAAGGCTCTTGCAATTGCAGGATTTCTCGGTTTTGAATACCCCACCATCATTTTAGAAATGGTGACATTATTTAGGAGCATCCCAGGCGAAGTTACTTCCAGTCTATCCTCAAACAATGCCACCTGAATACTCCCCTGTTCGAGATAGCTACGATGTGCTACAGCATTTGCAATAATCTCGCGAATGCTGTCTGTTGGCAATTCATACACATCCTGTCTGTACATACCCTTTATCGTCATTCCCATATTGATTTTTTCAAGGACATACCGATATGCAGCTTCCATCTGTTCCTGAATGGGACCCTCAAATTCTCTCCTGTCAACAAAATACGCACGGTTTGTTCCTTTAAACACACCACACTGGATAGTAGGCTGCTGTGGCATTCTTCCAGTTAAAAGAGCATATGCATTTGTGGGATATATACCACCTTCAGACTCCTTCAGTACACCCCAGGAAATCAATGTGTTCTTGGTTACCTCTTTTATCTTCGCCTTCTCACTATCCTGCCATGTGTTGGCAAGAGCAGTTTCTTTCATACTTTTGCAAAGTTCATTGATGTCACTATCTGAAACCGTCATGTTCTGGCATATTTCACTATCAAAGTGGCGATTCTGCCCTTCTAAAATCAGTTCCTTTAGCATATACCCTTCCACATGTCTGGTTGTGCCAGATACTCTTACATAAGTACCATCAATCATCCCCTGTGATTTTATATAATATGGACGCTGTGCACCTGGTAAAATTTCTACAACAATCACCGTTTTATCTTTAACTGTCTGTAAAGCCACATCCGGTCTGATGGCTGGTTCACACGCATCAGAAATTGCGTTGGTAATGGCATCCATGGTTTTATAAATATTTTCCGTATTCATTCCCACAATTTCTAATGTCTTATCGTCTACTCCGAAAACAATCTTGCCACCTTTACCATTGGCAAAAGCCACCACTGTTTTCATATATTTTTCGCTCTTATCAGGTACCGTCACCTTATACTCGATATTCTTTGATTCGCCAGAAAACAACATGTTTTCTTTCATAGCAATTACCTCTTAGAGTTCTATGTTTACAATGCTTCTCATCAATTCTATCCTTAATCAGTTTATTTATTCTTTATCATCTTTTCTGCATCTTCTCTTCTAATACAATAATATATATAATATACAGGGGGTGGTAATCATACCTTAGCCAAGCGCTTCCCAGGTTTTTCAATATCCTTTTTTATACTTTTGTCGTAAATCTGTCGTAAATGACCAATTTTTCATCATCGAAACACCCTGCAAAGTCTTATTTTAAGCTATTCTAACTTATCAACAGACTTCATTGTCGGGATTTTTACACACTGCACTATTTCTTATTATACACAATAAGGAGCTGTTTTTCCACAGCTCCTTATTTTTTCTTTATGATCTTTTCTTTTATCTTTTACCCAGTTATCCTGAAGATCAATGGACATCTGCTGCTGGAACAGATTGCTGCATAATAAATTCCTGCAGCTCTTAATCTAAGAAGGTAACCGCTTTCGCCGGAGTACGGTAGTACGCCGTAGAAATAATAATGCCGGTCTTTGATGTGCTGGCGTGGATGATCTTTCCGTCGCCGATGTAGAGGGCAACGTGGTTGATCGTCTTTCCGCTTGCGTAGAATAACAGGTCGCCCGGCTGGATCTGGTCGAGGGAGATTTCCTTGCCGTTTGCCGCCTGGTCTCTTGAGGTACGTCCGGTCGTCACACCGAAATGCTCAAAGATACGCATCGTAAATCCGGAGCAGTCAGCTCCGTTCGTTAAGCTTGTCCCACCGTATACATACGGATTGCCAAGGAACTGTTTCGCATATGCAACGATCGCGGTGCGGACTGCGGAATTGTAGACTGCGCTTCCCGGACCGTTCTGGGTACTCTGATATGAGCCGGAGGTTCCTGTGCTGCTGCCGGTGGAAGTTCCGCTTCCGCCGGGTCCTGCGGTACTGCCGGTATCCTGATTTCCGGTATTCTGGCTTGTGCCGGTCTGGGTGCTCTGGCTGCCCTGACTATTCTGTTCTTTCGTCGTTCCGTTATCCGCGTTCGGATTCTGGGCAATCATTCCGATCGTGGAGGACGGGGTGTCCTTATTTGCAGACGCAGTCTCCTGTCCTGCTTCTTTCTTTAACGCTTCGACCTTCGCGATAGCGTCCTCCGCCTCTTTCCTAATCCTTGCGTCCTCTTCCGCTTTATGGCGCTCTTCCTCGACGCTCACGGCCTGCTTGAACTCCACGCGCTGGGTGACATAATCTTTATGTACATATCCGCTCAGGGATTCATCGACCTGGATCTCGATGAAGTCTCCCTCTTCCTTCACTTCCAGGTACTCAGCGTCCTTGGAAAGTGTGGTGAGGATCGCGCTGTCGGTACTCGGCTGCTCGCGGAGTCTTAAGCTGTCAGCGCTTACCGTCACATAAACCGTACCTATATCTTTCGCGATCCTCTCCGCATCAGCGCCGGTAATAAAGTATTCGGATTTTATGTAACCGGTCACGGTACCGGACTTGATCTGATACCAGGTTCCGCCTTCTCCGTCCACTGTAGCTAAGATCGTTGCTGCGCAGTTGTTGTAGATCTTACCTACAATGCTGCTGGAGATATTCGCCTCGGAGCGGATATTTACGTAATTGCTCACGTGGGAGATCGCCACATTGTCGTATGCCGACTGTTTATTTCCGACGGTGGTAAGTCCCGTTCTCTCACTCACCTGCACCGAAAGGGTTTCCGCCGCATAAGCGATCTGCGGCATCATGAGCGCCACGCTCAGACCGCAGACCGCGATAATTCTTCCTGCTCTGTTCATAGATCGTTTTTTCTCCTGTCTATCTGCTGCCGCTGCCGTATCATACGGAATTTTCAGTTCAGAAAATTCCTACTCTATACCATACAGGTACTGTTCTACAGACGCAACGCAATTTGCCCCGTCTGCCACTGCCGTAACGACCTGGCGGAGCGCCTTTGTACGGACGTCTCCTGCCGCGAAGATTCCCGGAACATTCGTCTTTCCGTCCTCCCCGGCCGCAATATATCCTGCCGGATCCATATCTACGGATCCCTTAAATTCTTCACTGTTCGGGGTGATTCCCACTGCGACGAACACGCCGTCCACAGCCAGATCTCTCTTTTCCCCGGTCTTTTTATTGAGAAGCTTCAGTGTCTCCACTTTTTCCGTTCCACAGATCTCCTCCGGCACAGTATCCCAGAGAATTTCCACGTTTGGAAGCTCCATCAGGCGCTTCTGCAGGCTTTTCGCTCCACGGAATTCGTCTCTCCTGTGGATCACATAGACCTTCTCACAGAGTCTCGCAAGGAAGATCGCGTCCTCAAGGGCAACATCCCCGCCTCCGACCACCGCCGTTATCTTTTTCCGGAAGAACGCGCCGTCGCAGGTCGCACAGTAGGAAACGCCTTTTCCCGTAAGCTCTGCCTCCCCCGGGATGCCAAGCTTTCTGTGGTGGGCACCGGAAGCGATAATGACCGCTTTCGCGAGTCTCGTCTCCTTTTTTCCCACTACCTGACGGATCACAGGCGGGTGTCCCGCTCCCGCTTCTGCCGCCTCTAAGACTTCGTTCTCATCCGCAAGGTCCGCGGTCTCAATTTTTAAGACCGTATCCTTCGCAAACTCCACGCCCAGCTTATCGGCATGCTCCCGGAATTTCATTCCCAGATCGAAGCCGCCGATCCCCGGAAGTCCCGCATAGTTGTCTACCTCATATGTTGTAAGCACCTGTCCGCCGCTCATCATCTCTCTTTCAATCACGAGGGTCTTTAACTCCGCACGTTTTGCGTAGATCGCAGCCCCGAGTCCCGCCGGACCGGAACCGATAATGATCAAGTCATAGATCTGTTCCATGATGCCTCCAATCTCAGTATTTACACCTGTTTCCTATCGTCTTCTGTCCGCACCACGCGGTCAGTCAGCACACAATGCGGCTTCTATAGTATAGCACCATACATATCTATTATACAATCAATTTTCCCGGAATTTAAGTGGCATTCCTGTGGCAAAATTTACCATTAATATGATGTGAGAAAACGCAGACATGCAAGTGAGTATGACCGCATTTTCCTTAAGGGCGTTACCGATAAATTTCAGGAATTGACCTTCATAATATTTTGGCATAGTGAATTGTCCTGAATTTATAAAACTATTGATGTCTTTCTGTTATAATTAAGATACTGTCAGCAAATCAAATGATAGCTGCATGGGAAGAGCCCCATTCGTTTCCTGCAATTTTTTTGAAAAGAGAATCGCAGCTGCACATATATATCAGGCTGCGGTACACATTATGATTTTCAACAAAGAAGAAAGAACCCACTGGATCGAAAGCTACAAGAACTTCCCAACCTCAAACATCTCCGACGCAATGGATAACCTCGGTCTCCGCTCCGGAGTCGTCCTTGGACTCCACCCGTTAGATGTTTACCAGCCGCGTACCGCAGGCTTCGCGAAGACACTCCGCCAGATGCGCAGAAAAACCGCTTTCGACGGGAAATCTCTGACAAAACAGGCTTCCATTATCGACAGCCAGGCGGAGTACGGTGACCTTCTCGTCATTGAGGCCAATATCCGCGGCGGAATGAGCTTAAATGAGGCAAGACTGCAGAAATAACCATATCGAAGCCGAAAGCCATGACTGCATTGATCCTGATGCGATCATGGCTCTCTTATTTACGCGAACAACGAGCCAAAGTCCATGCGCTGCCCGGACTGCAGTGGATTTTTCCGGAATCCTATTGTAATTCCGGTGTTATTCCCTTAAAATATGCATATCTGCCGTTTTCATCAATCCCCGGAATTCTTATAGTCCGATCATTTCCGGCAGCTGTGATCTCATCAAAAAGCAACGTAACTATTCAGTACCTTCATAGTTACGTGCAAAAATCCATTCCAGATCAGCT
>ERZ791785.1306-NODE-1306-length-12929-cov-10.108436_pt1 | contig 12929 bp, 6 predicted proteins | sample MGYA00509947_ERZ791785 | MGnify/ENA primary metagenome ERZ791785 (study PRJEB30046, sample SAMN00791982) | human gut metagenome | study: EMG produced TPA metagenomics assembly of the A metagenome-wide association study of gut microbiota in type 2...
AGATCTGGTTTGACCGGAGCCGCTACAACTACATAGACTACGAAATCGGCCATGGGAATGTGGAGGTGGGCTTCACAGGCATTGACGATGATATCCACGTCGGAGCGGTTCATCAGGTCTTTCAGGATGCCAAACTGCTTTTTGGTACCAGCAGACACCAGATTTTCATTATCTATCTTTTTGTATTAAGGTCTACAGCAATCTAATCCCACGTTAAAACGAGAAAATGCTTAATTGTTCTCCTCAAAGTTCTCTACCTGTTCCATGACCTTTTTGAGAACTTCGGGGCTGTACTGCGGGGGATATCACGTTTTTCAAAGAACGAGCCGGAGTTGCGCGCAGCGCGCAGATAATCCCGGCAGTTAAACAAAATCTAATCAAGGTTGAGAGCTTTTTCTTCAGCCTTCGTCTTTGCCATGGCGTTTTTCTCCAATCTGAAAATTACAAATTGCGGACAAAAAGGACGCATTGTTGTGGCAAGCAGTGCAAGCTGGTACCAACTTGCAATTTTTGAATCCGATTTCTAAAAATCAAATTCAAAATGCTTGTTGGGCTGTGCCCAAACCCCTTGTGTTCTGCATCCAGTGGATGCAGGCTGCACATTTTTGAAAAATGCTTTTTAATCTGAGTGCCGATGCCTGTGGTATCGGCACTTTTTGCACAGATGGATTCCCGGAAGCAGAAAATAGTGCTATGCAGCACATCCGGGATTGTGCTATACTTGATTTACATAAACTTGTTTGTCCTAAAAAGTTGGAGGTGTTCATGGCAACACGAACCATTTGTTTTCCCATATCCGGCTATCCCTATTGCAGAGAACAGCCGGTGACATTCACATGGATAAAAGGCAGCAAGCGGCAGAATATCCGTGCCGTCCATGATGCCGTCCATACAACAGACCCTGATGTTTCGATTCTGGAAGTCAGCTCTGCATCCGTTCAGCCGGAGGGTGAAGCTGTTTCTTCTCTGCGGCTTTTGCTGCATCTGGATTCTGTTGCGCAGGATGTACCCATCAGCACGGTTTTTGAAGCCACCAAAGTGTTTGAACATGGTGGGCCATTCGCTGACCTTCTGACCTGTGAGCCACCCAAAGTCCATAAGGACACTCGGCTGCGAACCAGTGGAGAGCTGCTACGTTACTCTCTGGAAGGAAACGAGTATCCGACAGAGCCGTACATGGATTCGTTCTTTGAGTGGCTCTACTGCCGTGCGTTGAAGCAGTTCCCGGAAAAGGCGGAGCCGCTGAGCAGATATAATGCTTTTTCTGATATTGCTGCCGCAGCGGATTCTAAAAAGTATTATGGCGATTCCTCACGGGCGGCTGCGATTTATGTGGGACTTGCAGCGGCAGGAAAACTTTCGTGCATCGATTCCTATGAATTATTTATTGCTGAGGTCTATACGGAGCCGAAACCTTTGCCCAAGTCTGGAAAATCTGAGGCTGCTTCAAAAATGACACCCGAAGTTTCTGCACCAGCAAAGGAGACTCCGGCAGACGAATTGCCGCAGCCCGATAACGCAAATGCGGAAGTGATTCCGGACACTGCGCAGATGGAGCATATCCTTGAGCTGCCCAAAGCGACCTGTCTGCTTCTCTCTTTGGCAAAAAATGCTGGCCTTTCTGCAAATAGTTCCAGTGAGCTGACATATAAGGGAAAGGAATTCCTTCTTGACGCTTATCAGATAGCGCTGAAAAATAAAACGCTCCAAATCAATATCCAAAAGAACAAAATCACATTTCCGATGGAGGAACCGGACAGCGGATTTCATGCAGTTGGTGTGTTGACCCGTTCGCCTGCTTGGGAATACGGATGGAAGTTTAACTATCTGACTGAGAATACATCCGGTGCAGAAAAGTCCGAAGTTAAAGAAAAAATCCCTCCGAAGCCTTTGACCGCATTGGAGCATCTGGAACGCTGTGGGTATAGAATCGTTCAGCAGGTCGTACCGAAAAAACTTCCGCCGATTGCCGTTCAGCGGATGGCATGGAAAACAGGCGAAGCTCTTTGCGACCCGGTAGTGGTGGATTTCTTGCAGTTTATTCGGACACATATGCAGAGTGACGGCTCTTTTTCGTTTCGTATCCCAAAGGGTACTTCCAAGAATTCGTTTGCCACACTTTCGGAAATCGCTCAGACGTGGGATAAAATGGGACTTTTTGCATCCATTGTGATCTATCCGCAGAATATCGTCTATGAGCTTGCGCAAAATGAGACTGTCCGGCATTTCCTGAGCGGGAAGTGGCTGGAACTTTTTGTGGAGCATCAGGTTCAGCAGATTTTGAATCGCTATCAGGAGGAGCAGGGCGCAGAAGTTTCGCTTTGCTCCAATGTGATTCTTTCAGAAGCGGCATCCGCAGGGAGCACGCATGAACTGGATGTTGCGTTTTCCATCAACGGAAAATTCTTCTGGGTGGAAGCCAAATCGTCCAGCCGAAGCATTGATTATGGAAAATATGCTGCTCTGTGCGAAAAGCTGAAAGTAACCTCCGACCGACTGCTTTTGGTCAACAGCGATTTGTCCGTTGAGGAGTGTGAAGGCGTTTCTTACTTCTGGAATTATCGTGTTGCAAATTGTGCAACGATTACGGGGGAATTGGAAAATATGGTTGCCAAACAAATTGAAACTGCCGGAAAAGCCGTTCCAAGTATAGACTGAGCAATAAGCAAAAAAGACCCTGAGAACCCTGCCGGATAAGCGGCAAAGTTCTCAGGGACTGTTTTATCGGATCTGCTCGACTTGCTTGGAGTCCTTTTCCTCCGCAAAGAACAGTTCCACATTCTTCTGTGCTTTTACGATTTCCTGCATCTCATCCAGTGTCTTTCGGTACTCTGGGTAGAGTGCTTTTTTCTTGGTGAGCAAAGCCGAATGCTCTGCATTCAGGTCTTTCACTTTGGGCAGCTTTTTCAGGCCGGATTCATTGAAAGCGGCTTTCGCCGTCTTATGCAGCGTGACTTCTTCCCGGTGCGCTTCCAAAAATTTGGAGCTGTACCCGGATTTGCGGTAAGCATCGTATACAGGCCGGGTCTTGGCATAGTTGACGATGTGCGCCCGGAGGACGGCGATTTCTGCCATACGCTTCTCGGCGGCCTTGATGGAATCGCCCAGTTTGTGATAGCGAGAAAGTGCAGCATCAGCACGCTCTTTCAGGTCATCCGCACTGCCGATTTTCTGCTCCTGCAAAAAAATCAGCGTTTTGGACATCTCTTTCAAGTTGTACTTCTTCGCCCAGCGTTCGTAGCCGCCACCTTTGCCCTCGGCAAGTTTTGCTTGAATGTCAACCAGCAACTGGAACGGCTGCTCTTTGGGAGGTTGCTTCTGATGTGGGCGGTGTTCGGCTTTTCCGGCAATGACTGCTTTGATTTCATCCTCGCTGTACCCGGCACCCAGTGTCTTTAACCGGATAAAGCGTTTCTGCCGTGCGCCTTTAACGGAAGTGTATTTGCCGCGTTTGATTTCATAGCCCTGCTGTTCCAGCTTTTGCAGAAAATCTTCGTAGTCGGTGGGCTTCTGCTGCAAAATCTCGTCGATTACACTGCACAGCCGGTCGCGGTTGCTCTCCTTTGGTGGGTAAGTGATGCGCTTCTGCCGTTCCCGGTAAGGCTTCTTTTCAATGACTGACAGCTGATGCTCCAGACAAATCAGGTCGCTCAACCGCTGCACTGCCAGACCGGAAAAGAAAAAATCCCGGAATTTTCTTGTGCCGTCCAGAGTGGTCGAGTTATAGATAATGTGATTGTGAATGTGTTCCCGATCGGTATGCGTTGCAACGATAAAAGCGTGTTTGCCTTTCAGAAACCGGGAGGCCAACTCATAACCGATGCGGTTTGCTTCTTCAGCCGTAATTTCACCAGGTCGGAAAGATTGCCGTATCTGATAGGCGATAATGTTACTTTTTTGGCTGCGCCCGGTGGCCTGCTCGTACAGCTTTTTTGTGAGCATGAACTCCTCGTCCACAGTAAGCGGGCTGCATTGATAGCTGCTGACAAGTTCGCCTTTTTCAGTCTTGTCGGGATTCTGCGCATAATCAGTGCGGTCTTTCAGGCAGGCGGCGATAGATTTTCCTTTGTGCTGATGCAGTGCGATCAGACGAGTAGCAGCCAGAGCAGATCACCTCCTAAATGAAAAAGCCGCCCGAAGGCGGCAAGAAGATTCAAAATCAAATCAGGTCCCGGAGCCAACCGCTGAATTTCTCAACGCCCTCCACCATTGCAGTTGCGCCGACAAAAAGGACAAAGCAGAGAAATTCGGCAACCAGCAGAATCAGAAATTGATCCCAAGTCTGGCGGTAGACGGTGTAGATGCCGCAGCCAAAGATATACAGCATCAACGGCGCGACAACATAGCTGGACAGAGTAAGCAGCCACTTTGCCATCAGAGCCAGAAAAGCCACGAACAGAGAGATCGGGGCAAGCATCATCTTGAATAAAAACCTCATATCAAACACCAGCCTTTCTTTTTCGCCCCTATTATAAAGGTATCGCCCCTTGCCTTGCAAGGGTGTCAACCGTTATGTAAACCCGCAGCCTCCTACTGCGGGAAATTTTTTAGAGTTCGGTGAGTTTGGCGAGAAGTTGCTTGCCAATAGCTATCAGCTCATCCAACCGACTACGCAAGTCCTCTAAATCGGCGGCATAGAGCTGCCCGCTTTCACTGGCCCGTTTCGCCACCTGATTCAGGTTGTTGCTGCAATTCTGAAGAAGGTACGCCATCCGACGCAGCTGTGGTAAATCAAGATTCAGGCAGTAACCATCCAGAGCCATTTTTCGCAGATAAGAGCCAATGCTCAAAATACCGCAACTTTCCATCTTCTGACGAATGCGTTCCAGTTCGACTTTGCTGACACGAAAATGGATCTGCTGGTCACGGTGCTCCGTCACCGGGCATCACCATCCTTATCCAAGTAAGATTTGAATGGTCGGACAGGCTCCACTTTATCAGCCTTTTCTTCCAGAGCTGCCAGCACAGAGGGGCGGGCATCCGGCTTTTCTTCCGCTTCGGGTTCTGTCCGGCTGGACTGATGCTCCATGTTCAACAGCGCATCCAATTCTGCAAGGCGGGCAGACTTGGTTTGCAGTTCTTCCTCCTGCGCAAACGGCTTGGCGATTTCAACCTCTGCGGCCTGCTTCTGCTGTTCCAGAGAATCCAGTGCGGCATCAGCATCGGCAATGCGGTCGGCAAAATTGCCGATGGCATTGTCCAGACGGACGATGTTGCCGCGAGGGTCATCGCCCAGCGGTACCGGATAACTCAGCTCGCCGCGGAGAACGATTTGATGCTCATTCTTGAAACTGTCAAAGCGAATGTTCAGTTCAAAGCCGCGATAGGTGCCCAGCAGCATCATATCCGCATTCGGCATCTCCTTGCAGGCGAGCATCAGCCGCTCACCAGCTGCTTTTTTCTCATCGAACACCATGCCCTTGATCGTCATGCCGCAGAAGTTCTCCTTATCCTGCGGGTGTGCGTCTGCGATTTGGGCATCGTTTTTCAGAGCCGCAATACGGTTCTTCGCTTTCTGAATTTCCTCCGGGTAATGCTTGAGCAGCTTATCTTCCAGACGATATTTCTGGTTCTGGTAATCCGAGCGCAGCACCTTGAGCTTTGCTACCTGCACATCCAGATCCATCTTTTCCCGGATGCGCGGGTCGCCTGCGCATAAGGCCTTGACCTCGGCATACGAAAGAGCCTGCTCATCCACATCATCACAGGAGCGCATCGGAGATTTGCTCGTCATGATCTGCGAAATAAACTTCTGCTTGTTTTCCAGCGTTTGCCAGAGGTAGGCGTCGAATGTCCCCTCCGTGACGTAATTATAGACGTAAACTTGTTTGTTTTTGTTGCCCTGACGGATGATTCGGCCGTTGCGTTGGGTCATATCGGACGGTCGCCAGCCTACATCCAGATGATGCACGGCCACCAGCAGGGTCTGGACATTGGTGCCTGCGCCCATCTTTGCAGTGCTGCCCAGCAGGACACGCACCTTGCCGCTGCGGACTTTGGAGAACAAATCCGCTTTCTTACCTTCAGTATCAGCGTTGTGGATGAACTCGACCTCCGATTCCGGCACCCCGGCGGCAAGCAGCTTTGTGCGAATATCATCGTAGACATTGAACGAGCCGTCTCCCTTGGGCGTGGACATATCGCAGAAAATCAGCTGCGTCAGATTATCCTCTTTGGTTTCGTTCCAGATACGCAGAACATTGTCGACGCAGGCATTCAGCTTGCTGTCCGGGTCATCCGGGGTGAGCGGATTCATCAGCCGCTGGTCAAGGCCGATTTTACGTCCGTCCGAGGTGATCTTCAGCATATTGTCCACCGAGGGGTCAACCGCACCGCTATGCACCTCAGCAGCACGTTCGCTCAGGGATTTCACCATGTCCTGCTGGATCTCCGATGGTTTGACCACGACAGTTTCAAACTTGGCTTCCGGAACAGGCAGATGCAACTGGTCGGAAGTCTTGATGTCCGCTGCCTCCTTGAACATATTCATCAGCTCCGGCAGGTTAAAGAACTTGGCAAAACGTGTGCGCGCACGGTAGCCGGTTCCTTCCGGCGCAAGCTCAATGGCCGTGGTGGTCTCGCCAAACGTAGAAGCCCATGCATCAAAGTGGGTCAGTTGTTTCTGCTGGAGAGTGCTGTACTGCAAATAGCGCATCAGTGTGTACATTTCCGTCATGGAGTTGCTGATGGGCGTTCCCGTTGCGAAAATCACGCCGCGCCCGCCAGTCACTTCATCCAGATAACGACACTTGCCGAACATATCGCTGGACTTCTGTGCTTCGGAGGTAGAAAGGCCAGCAACATTGCGCATCTTGGTGTAAAGATATAGGTTCTTGTAGTTCTGGCTCTCGTCCACAAATAACCTATCTACGCCTAATTGTTCAAATGTGACCACATCATCCTTGCGGTCGGTGGACTGTAGCTTTTTCAGTTTCACCTCCAGTGTTTTCCGTGTCTTTTCCATCTGTTTCACGGTAAAATGCTCACCGGACTGTTCTTTGGCCTCTGCAATGGCTTTTTCGATTTCCTCGATCTGATCTTCGATGATCCGTGCCTGCCGTTCCGCAGAAAGAGGGATTTTCTCAAACTGCGAGTGGCCGATAATGACGGCATCGTAGTCGCCGGTTGCGATGCGGGCGCAAAAACGCTTTCGATTGGCGGGTTCAAAGTCTTTCTTGCTGGTAACGAGCAGCTTTGCATTGGGGTATAGCCGCAGGAACTCGCTGGCCCACTGCTCGGTCAGATGGTTGGGTACCACGAACAGGCTTTTCTGACACAGGCCCAAACGCTTAGATTCCATTGCCGAAGCTGCCATCTCAAAACTTTTGCCGGCACCCACCTCGTGGGCGAGCAGGGTGTTCCCACCATAAAGCACATGAGCAACTGCATTGCGCTGATGTTCCCGCAGATTGATCTCCGGGTTCATACCGACAAAATGGATATGGCTTCCGTCATACTCGCGGGGCCGGGTACTATTGAACAATTCGTTATACTGCTTCACCAGCAGATTCCGCCGCTGCGGGTCTTGCCAAACCCAGCCTGCAAAGGTATCCTTGATGGCCTGCTGCTTCTGCTGGGCAAGCATCGTCTCCTTTTGGTTCAGGACACGCCGCTCTTTACCGTCCTCCTCAATGGTATCATAAATGCGGCAGTCCCGCAAATTCAAGGTGTCCTCCAAAATCTTGTAGGCGTTGGCCCGGTGGGTGCCGTAGGTTTCGGTGGACATGATATCATACATTCCGGCGGCAGATTTGTTGCCGATGCGCCATTCGGACGTAAATGGAGAGTAGCGGACTTGGATCAGGTTGTTATAGCGGATGCGGTAGGGCGGCTGAAAAGTCTCCATCATAAACTGCTGCACAATGGCGGGATTCAGCCATGTGGCACCCAGTCGGATGTCGATTTCTGATGCTTCAAGGTCCTTCGGCTGCGCTTTGGTCAAAGCCTCCACATTGATCTTGAACTCCGGGTGGCTTTCAGCGGCAAGCTGAGCCATGCGCAGTTTATTCCGCACATTGCCGGAAAGATACTCGTCCGCAGGTTGCCAGCCGGCTTCCGGGTCGTCTGCATCGGCGGCGGGATCTTTGAAAATCACACCGGACAGTTCGGTGGTAATGCGCCTGTACTCGCCGGGTGTGCCCAGCAGTTCTGCCATATAAGGCAGGTCTACTTTGCCGTGTTCCCCGATGGACACTGCCAGTGCTTCACTGGGGGTATCCACGCTGGTGACAACACGCTCTGGCCGAATCGTCCGCTTGGTGAACATATCTGCCTTGGACTTAAGATTTTTATTCTCGTCCAGATTCTCCAGCGAGCAGAGCAGATAGTAGGAACTGTCATCATCGAACAGGCGGGCATTTTTCTTGTCGTTAATCAGGCCGTATTTTGCAGTAAAGGCATCGTAGGCGGCGTTCAATTTTGCTTGCGATGCCTTAATGTCCTCGTCCGGGAAGTCATTCAGCTGCTGCTGAATCAGTTCGTTGACGATCTGCCGCAACTCCACCATACCAGCTACACGGCCTTTGGCGTTGTCGGACAGTTCAATCTGCGTCATGATAGAGTTCTCTCGGTAGTAGATCTCGCCATCAACAACCGTATAGCTAAAATTCTTCACAGTTGGGTCTGCAGGCAGCGTTTTGCGCTGTGCTTCCGCATCTGCGACGTCCGGGGCAGCAATCTCCACCGCAGTGTAATTGCCCTCAATATGCTGTACCGCTTCTGCAAGCTGGTCTGCCAGCACTGCACCCTCAATGGGTGCAACGGTCAGGTCGTGACCGTACTGGGTGCTTTCCAGTTCCAAATTTCCCAACACCATTTCCGGGTGGTCTACGAAATACTGGTTGATGGCAAAGCCGTCCTCGGTCTTGCCAAGCTGTACCCAGTCCGGCTCATGGTCGATGGGGCGGTCACGCTTCTGCAAAAAGATAATGTCGCTGACAACATCTGTGCCAGCGTTGGCACGGAACGCATTATTCGGCAGACGGATGGCACCCAGCAGATCGGCACACTCCGCCATGTGCTTGCGGGCGGTGCTGTCCTTGCTGTCCATAGTGTAGCGGCTGGTGACAAACGCCACTACGCCGCCCGGTCTGATTTGGTCGATGGCTTTCGCAAAGAAATAATTGTGGATACTAAATCCCAGCTTGTTGTACGCCTTATCGTTGACCTTGTAGTTGCCGAAGGGAACATTACCCACCGCCAAATCGTAGAAATCACGGCGGTCTGTGGTCTCAAAGCCAGCTACGGTAATGTCAGCCTGCGGGTACAGTTTTTTCGCAATGCGCCCAGTGATGCTGTCCAGTTCCACACCGTACAAGCGGCTGACCTGCATGGTGTCCGGCAGCATTCCAAAGAAATTGCCTATACCCATGGACGGCTCCAGAATGTTACCGCTGTGGAAACCCATGCGCTCCACGGCATCATAGATACTACGAATGACGGTAGGGCTGGTATAGTGGGCGTTCAGGGTGCTGGAACGGGCAGCAGCGTACTCATCCTCGGAGAGCAGCCCTTTCAACTCTGCATATTCCTTTGCCCAACTATCTTTGCCGGGGTCAAAGGCATCCGCCAGACCGCCCCAGCCCACATATTGCGAAAGCACCTGCTGCTCCTCGGCGGTGGCACCACGATGCTCCTGTTCCAGCTTGAACAAGGTGCGGATGGCTTCAATGTTCCGGGCATATTTCTGCTTTGCGCCGCCTTCGCCTAAACGGTCGTCCGTGATGCGGAAGTTCCCGGCAAGTTCAAGTGTGGGGCGTTCCGCTTCAACTGTGGGCGATTCTGTGCTTATCGTCTGAATTACAATGTCAAACGGCAGATTGTTTTCCTTGGCGGGGTATACGGCAACCGTTTTTTCAGTACGAACTGGCCGGGTAGAATTTGGTTCGTTCTGCCGCAAGCCCTCCTCGAATTGTTGCTTATTGACAACTTCGTTATCCCATGACTGCCCGTGCGCACTGGTGTCGATGCGCACATCCGTTTCACCCACATAGCCAACTTTCCCCTCAATAGTTCGAGTGGGGAGTTCGACCACAACATTGTCACCGACCTTGTAATCGGGCAGGGGGTGTCCCATCATATCCTGCTCCTCGTACAACTCCCGGACAAGAGCCAGCGGTTCCTCCCGGAAAACTGGCATCCGCATTTCTGCCAGTGCCACATCCTGCAGGGTAACGCTGTCCTTATCAAAGTTTACCGTATCCACCCGGAAGGCACGCCCTTCCATGTGGACGGTGGCTCCCAGCGGCAGATAATCTTCCCGGCGCAGATACTTGGTCTGGTGGTGGGTGCCGTCCTCGTTCAGTCCAGCAAGGTAAATATTTTCGCCGCACTGCCACAGCTGCTTGGCACGGTGCGCCCACTGGTCGCGGGGAAAGCCGATGACCGGGACGGTGCCCAGTGCTGTTTCTTTTTCCAGAAGTTTGCCGCCCAGAAGTTCACTGACTTTTTGCGCGTCATCTGCGTAAAACTCAAACTGTCCGTTCTGCTCAAAGCCCACCAGCGCATCCGGGTGCTGCTCCTTCAGGGCATTGTACTCGGTGGCGGCATCCAGCGGCAGCAGTGCCGGGTATTCCTTCGCCTTGCTGTGGTAGTGCTCCAGTTCCTCGTCCGTGACGCTGATCAATTCCGAAAAGTCCAGAGCCTCCAACTCGGTCTCGGTCAGATCTTCCAGACTTTCGTACTGCCGCTCGTCGATCAGCACTTCACCCAGATACCGTTCCACCCGGTATCCCACCAAATCCACATTAACTTGAATGGGAATATCCTCATCGGTGGCGTGGGTGTAGGCAATACCGATCTTGGACAGGTCGGAAAAGTCCGGCTCGGAGTCGTACTCCTCCTGACAAAACTCCCGGAGCAGGTTCTTTGCACGGGTCAGGGTGGCGTCCGGCTTTGCGCTGACCAGCGCAAGCGGTGCGTAGTGTTCCTTTTCTTTGTCGGTCAGGTAGCGGTCGGACTGGATCATCAGGTCGATATACTTTTCCACCTGCGCCCATTTCAGGGTGATTTTCTGGTGGTCAGGGTAATGGTCAAATTCCAGTCCCTTCCAGTCGTGGTTCACAAAACCCCGGCTCCCGTCCAGAAAATCGTGGGAGTGCCCACCAATGCCGTACTCCTTTGCCAGTGCTTTGGCACGGAGTTTGCGGTCAGGCTGGGTCTGGTACAGCGCCATAATGCGCTGTTTGCCGCCTGCAAACCCTGAACCATGCCGCCGCAGTTCGTTCTCAATTTCCGCCTGCGGCAAAACAAAAGCGGAGGGCGTTTTTTCGCTCTCCGCTCGGTCGATTTTTTCGATTTGCTGGGCTTCGGTGGGGAGGACGGCATCCAGAAAACTTAGCTGTAGATCAGCTCCGTCAGAATGATTTCCTCGGTTTGCGCCCGCAGGCTGTTCATGTGCCTCACCCAGCCCATCTGGTTCTTCTCCTTGTCCGGGGCTGGGTTCTGCTTCAGCAGTTCGGTCATCATCTGCTGCATCCGGCTCTCTGCTGTCTGCTCCACCTCCATCAGGTGCGGGTACAGGCTCCCGTTCAGGAGCATCGTGTTGTACAGCACCGGGCGATGGTTCATCAGGTACGTCCGGCGCATCCTGCCGTACTTGCCCAACGGGATCTTCGGCTGGCTGAGGGTCAGGTTCGGGAGCTGGTAGTCCCCGACGGTCGAGTAAGTCACGTTCCTGCTGTTCGTATTCATATTGGCTCCTTTCTGCATTGCGGCGGCGAATGGTGGTTTTTACGGTGCGCTCGATGTTCCGCAGCACCTCCCGGCTCATGTCGCTGACGGCTGCGCCGAGGGCGTAGACACTATCTGGGGTGGAAAAATCGTGGATGGCTTGGAAATCGTCCTTGTCGAACCAGCCCGCAGGCTCAAAGCCGCAGCGTTCCAGCAGCGTGTAGGTGACGCTGATTGCAGCAGCGCTTTTGAACTGCATCTCCACCCCGGCTTCATCATAATCCATCAGCAGCGAACCGTCAACGATGGCACGGATGTCCCCGCCGTTGTTGTCCCAGTAATCTGCCACCAGTTTTCCGGCAACATCGGCAAGCTGCTGGCTGACACGCTCTCCGCTGATGCCGTAGGTCTTGCTCAACATTTCCGAAACCGGCTGCACCAAATCGGGACCGAGCTGCCACACCTCCGGGTCACGGGAATTGCGGCGCACCCCGGTGTCCGACACATCGAAAACGTAGTGCAGCCGGGGAAATCCGCTGGATTCGTCCAGCAGAGCGATGCCCTTGGCACCCCGGCGCACATAACGGTTCATCCGGCTGTTCCAAACATCATAGTCGGCGCAGGCGGTGGCATCCGGGCGCTGGGCGTAGATCATGAGCTGGTCCGCAAAGGAGTACTTGTACAACCGGGATGCGGTGGTCAGGTAGTCCGTCCAGCTTTCCCAATACCGGGTCAGGCCGTTGGCTGTGCGCTGGGCAAGGGCGAGATATTCTTCGGTTTTGCTTGACATAGCGTTCCTCCTTTTTCAGATTTTAGGGTATAAAAATAGCGGGCAACCGTTTTAGGGTTGCCCGCAAGGGATGTAATAAAGATCGATTATTATTCAAATTTTTTATGGCACTTCGGGCATTCTTCAGGCATTGGCCTATATCCAACGAGTGAATGACCGCAATAAGGACACTTCACCATGACAAGATGATACGCAATGCCACCAATAATAACCAATGCCCCAATCAAAAGGCATGGGTTGACTTTATACACTTTTGCGGTCATTGCTCCAATTACTGCGAGCAATATCCCTGTCCCTAAAATGAACCAAGAAATACCAGCATGTTTTCGTGGGCTATTATTCATATGATCACATCTCCGTGTTAATATTCATTTATCGAGTTGCGCCGAGCACACAAAGTAATCTCTCCAACCCTACAGCTCAGTTTCCACCGCAAGCTGCTCCTGCTTTTCTTTTTCGTCAGCGATTT
>ERZ791785.1312-NODE-1312-length-12850-cov-2.559984_pt1 | contig 12850 bp, 15 predicted proteins | sample MGYA00509947_ERZ791785 | MGnify/ENA primary metagenome ERZ791785 (study PRJEB30046, sample SAMN00791982) | human gut metagenome | study: EMG produced TPA metagenomics assembly of the A metagenome-wide association study of gut microbiota in type 2...
GTTGTCTTGCCGCAGCGAAGAAGCAGATAAAAAGCGTACTCAGCACGAGAGAGCATTTTGTGATTATGTTGCTCCATGATTCCTTTTCAAAACAAACACACATCAGTTTCGCTATCCCAAGTGCAATCAAAACAATAAAAACAATCCAATAGATTGCAAGATATATTGGGGTAGTGTCTGTAAATGAAAGTAGATTGACAGAATAAATATATCCGTCAACAAGGTTACCATACAACGGCAAAAGTATAAAAGTAACCGCCATCATATCTAATATTCCATAAATGAAACTGTAAATTTTTTTCAAGTTGGAACGATTTTCAGTTTCGGCAAGTGTAATCAGTTCTTCGCCCGATAGCAGTTCATCTATGGTCACAGAAAAGAATTTAGAAATACACTTGAGCGACTCAATGTTAGGGTAACCCTTGCCGCTTTCCCATTTTGAAATGGCTGTTCTTGATACATATAATTGCTCCGCAAGTTGTTCCTGCGTTAAGTTCTTTCCAGTCCTAAGCTGTTGTAGCTTTTCATTAAATTCCATGATTCTCCTCCTGTTTGTTCCTTGTTTTCATACGTCCATCAACGGGTTTTTCTGCATCTTTTGGTATCATCCATGCACGACCAAATTTTTCAGTTCCGTCAATGCGATTTTCCTCACATAATTTTTGTATCCGTCTTTCCGATATGCCCCATTTTTCAGAAGCGGCTTTCACAGAAATGTAATCCATAATATCAACTTCCTTTCGCAAAGAGTATATAATTATTATATACGGAATGACGAATAATAGCAAGTTTCTCTCCACTAATACGAAATTATACACTACTAAACATAAAATCATACTTCGTTCAAATTGGTGTTAGTATAAAATAGTGGACACATTTTATCGAACTAGATAAAATAATATTTAGTTAGAGAAAGGAAGTGTTTCTACTATGGGTAGAGGTAAAAAATATACAGAAGATTATAAAGAAATGATATCAGATTTATATAAATCTGGAATGACAATTTCTGAAATAAGTAGTGAATATGGCATAGCAAAATCAACTATAAATGGCTGGGTAAAAGCTAACAAAGAAATAAAAATATCTGAAGACGAGGTTATAACATTAAAAGAAGTAGCCAAATTAAAGAAAGAAATGGCTAGAATTAAAGAGGAAAATGAAATATTAAAAAAAGCTATGGCCATATTTGCGAAAGAGAACTAAATAAAATTATACAAGTTATAGAAGTCAATAAAGAAACTTATGGAGTTAAAAAAATGTGCTCTATTTTAAACGTTCCACGTAGCACATATTATAGTAAGAAAAATCCTAAGAAATCAGAAAGAGAAATTGAGAATGAAAAGCTAAAAACGGCTATATTAAAGTATTATAAAGAAAGTAAGTGTAGATACGGAGCTCCAAAGATAAAAATAATGCTTTCTAAAAATGGATTTAATATATCTATAAAAAGAACTCAAAGATTAATGAGAGAATTAGGAATAAAATCTATAATAATAAAAAAATACAAGCCAACATCTAAGAAAAAGCCGAAAGAAGGTTTAGAAAACCTTTTGAAGCGTGATTTTACAACAACAAGCATAAATGAGAAATGGGTAGGAGATATAACTTATATAAAAACGCAAAAAGATGGTTGGTGCTACTTGGCTTCTGTACTTGATTTACACTCTAAGAAAATAGTGGGATACTCTTTCGGTAAAAATATGACAAATGATCTTGTTATAGCAGCACTAAAAAATGCTTGTTATCTTCAAGATATAAGCAAAGATAATAAAATAATATTTCATAGTGATTTAGGTTCACAATATACAAGTAATGATATGAAAAATCTATGCAATGAATTTAATATAATACAATCCTTTAGTCAAAAAGGGTGTCCTTATGACAATGCATGTATAGAGTCATTTCATGCTGTTTTAAAGAAAGAAGAAGTTTATAGAAATACTTATGAAAAGTATGAAGATGCTAAAAAATCAATTTTTCAATATATAGAAAGTTTTTACAATAGTAAAAGACTGCATTCAGCTCTTGATTATAATACTCCTAATGAGGTAGAATTTAAGGCTTTGAATGCAGCTTAAGTAAGTTCGAATTTTTGTGTCCAAGATATTGACACAAATCCAAACCTCCTATTTAACTTCTATAGTAGATGCAGGACAAGCTTTTGCACATTTACTACATCCTACACATTTATCAAAATCTACTTTAGAGTAAATTCCTTTATATATTGTAATCGCATTAAAAGGGCAAGCTTTTTCACAAATTCCACAAGCAACACAGTATGTTTTATCTACATAAGCTTTTTTTCTAATAAATTTTTTTCCACAATTAAATCCCCCTTCATAAAAATAAATTTTCACAAAATTTAATATAAGTATACGGTTATAATATATATATTGTATGTGATTTAATCACTAAGAGTATAAGTAGAAAAAGGGTATATTTTTAATATGAGGTGATAGAGAAAAATGACTTATAATATAGAAGATTTATATGAAGCTTATCCAGTTTTAAAAAAAGTTGATAGAAGTTTTAATGGAGTAATAAGTAAAAAAGTAATTTATAAAGAGTTATTAGCCAGTGAACATTTAACTACCAATGGAACTAGTTGTACAGGCTTTTTATTTGTTTTAAGTGGAGATATTAAGATTCAAAGGATAGGATATGATGGTGAAGAAACTAATCTTTATAATATTGGAAGAGGGGAGCTTTGCCATGAGGCATTAAGTTGCTTTTTGAAGTGTGAACCATTAAATATAATAGGAAAAGCAACACAAGATTCTAGAATTTGTATTATACCATTTGATATAGTTGAAAATTACCTTTTGAATAATGTGGATTTTTTAAAAGAAATGTATAGAGACTTACATTCTAAATTTAATTTAATAATTGGGACTAAGGAAGAAGTGAAGCATGAATCATTACAAAAAAGGTTGGTAAAGTTATTAATAAGTAAAAAAAGTAAAAATATTTATGCAACACATGCTGAGATAGCTTTTGAATTAGATTCAGCTAGAGAGGTTATTAGCAGACGGCTTAAGGAATTAGAAAAAGAGGGATATGTAAAACTTACAAGAGGAAAAATACAAATAATAAAAGATTTAAATGAATTAATGTAATCAAGTCACAAAAGTTTTAAAAATTTATGAGTAAACTATAGATATACAAGAGATAAATAAATTTCAAAAACATAAATAACAACATTTTAGGAGGAAAAGTTATGTTTGGATTTTTTAATAGAAATACAGGAAAATCAATAAATGTAAATGATATTGATAGTTTAGTAGGAAAGGTTGAACTTATAGATATAAGAGAGCCTTATGAATATAATAGTGGTTCAATTGTTAGTGCAAAGAATATTCCGATGAAAACCCTTTTAGGAAATCCATCAAAATATTTATCTAAGGATAAAGAGTACTATATAATGTGTCAATCAGGAGGAAGAAGTTCTATGGCATGTAGTGAGCTAGCTAAGATGGGATATGATGTTATTAATGTATCTGGTGGTATTGGGTCATATTTAGGAAAAAATAGAAATTAAAGAGGTGATATTGAGATGAATAAAAAAATTTTAATTGTAGGTGGAGTTGCTGGTGGGGCATCTGCAGCGGCTAGGTTAAGAAGAAATAGTGAAAAAGATAAAATCATAATGTTTGAAAAGGGGCCTCATGTATCATTTTCAAACTGTGCACTTCCATATCATTTAAGTGGAACTATAGAAGCACCAAATAGATTAGTGCTTATGAGTCCAGAAAAATTTAAGGCTCAATATAATATTGAGGCGAGGGTAAATAGTGAAGTTGTATCAATAGATAGACAAAATAAAGAGATTGAAGTGAAAAATATACTTACTGGAGAGGTATATAGAGAGAAATATGACAAACTTATTCTTTCACCAGGAGCAAGACCAATAGTGCCTAATATTCCAGGTATAGAAAATGTTAATGTATTTACTATAAGAAACGTTATTGATATTGATAAATTAAATAGATTTATTAAGGAAATAGAAGTTAAGGATGTTGCTGTAATTGGTGGTGGATATATAGGAGTTGAAGCTGCTGAAAATTTAATTGAAGGCGGATATAATGTTTCATTAATAGAAGCAACATCTCAAATATTAAAACCTTTTGATTATGATATGGTTCAAATTCTTCATAAAGAGATAATGGATCATGGGATAAATTTAATAATTGAAGATAAGGTTATGAGTTTTGAAAAGGATAAGATCGTTTTAGCTTCAGGAAAGAAGATAGATGCAAAAGCTGTAGTTATGGCAATCGGTGTAACTCCAGAAGTTGAATTAGCAAAAGCTGCTGGATTAGAAATTGGAGAAACTGGAGCAATAAAAGTAAATAGTAATTATAGAACTAATGATGAAGATATATATGCAGTAGGAGATGTAATAGAAGTATATAATGCATTAACTTGCATGAGCACAAAATTATCATTAGCGGGTCCTGCACAAAAAGCTGCTAGAACAGTAGCAGATCATATAAATGGTAAAACAACTGCTAATAAAGGATACATTGGATCATCTGCCATTAAAGTCTTTGATTATAATGCAGCATCAACTGGATTAAATGAATCTTTAATTAAAGTTTTAGATATGAAGATAAAATATGATATAGTTAGAATTATTCCGTCAGATAAAGTAGGAATAATGCCTGACTCATCACCAATGCATTTTAAGCTTATATTTGAAGTTCCTACAGGAAGAGTGTTAGGAGCTCAAGCTATAGGTAAAGGCGATGCAATAAAAAGAATTGATGTCATAGCTACAGCTATTAAGTTTGGTGCTACAGTAGAAGATTTAAAAGATTTAGAATTATGCTATGCACCACCATTTGGAACAGCAAAAGATGTAGTTAATTATGCTGGCTATGTAGCATCAAATCTTTTAAATGGAGAATTTAAACAAGTTAATGTTGATAAAGTAAGAGAACTGGTTGAGGAAGAAGCTTATATAATTGATGTTAGGGAAAGAATGGCATATGAAAATGGTCATATAAAAGGAGCGATTAATATTCCATTAAGTGAATTACGAGATAGAGTAAACGAAATACCTAAAGATAGACCTGTATATTTACACTGTAGAACAGGACAAAGAAGTTATAATGCAGTATTAGCCTTACAAAATTTAGGGTTTGGCAATGTAGTAAATATTACAGGAAGTTATTTAGCATTATCTTATTATGAATATTATAATGATATAGCTAAAAATAGAGAAAGTATAATGACAAAGTATAATTTTAAGTAATTGCACACTAAATAGGAAAGTGTAGCATTTATACTATTTATAAAATTTATTGTGACAAAATAAAGAATTTCAAATATAATATATAATATATTACAAATTCAGAGATGAGGGAGAGTAGCGAAATCAAGCTTCATTAAAGAGAGTTAGGGATGGTGAGATCCTAACAAGAAGAAATTTTGTGAATGGGCCTCTTAGAAGTAAAGGGAAATACAGTTTTGTAAAGTACTGGCACCGTGAGCTGCACGTTATAGCAGATAGAATATGTTAGTATTCGAAATTGAGAGGCTTATTATATTTTTATAATAGCAATTTAGGTGGTACCGCGGATTATAACTCCGTCCTATTTTTATAGGACGGAGTTTTTTTATTCTATATTTAATTATAGGTGTTTATTTTGGAGGTGAGTTTATGGTTTGAAGTTTCTTATCAAGTAAAGAAGACTTGGAAGTAATTAAAAAAGAATATAAATATATTTGGAGGAATAATAAAATGAAAAGAAATAGTAATACAAAAAAAATAGTTATCAATGCTTTACTTTTAGGAATAGGAGCGATTTTACATCAAATTACACCTGCTTTAGGAATACCTATGCAACCAGATTTTGCATTAGCTATGTTGTTTATTGTAATGATTATAAATTTTGGAGATTATAAAACATCATTAATTGCTGGAATAGTAACTGGAATTTTTACTGCTTTAACCACAAAGTTTCCTTTAGGACAAGTTCCTAATATAATAGATAAGATAGTTACAGTAAATCTAATATATATCTTAATGATATTTATAAAACAATTCGTAAAAAGAGGATTTGAAATTAATAATATGAAGTTAAGTATAATAGCAATAATATTTAGTTTAGGAACTTTAATTAGTGGCACAACATTTTTAGTATCAGCACAAATTTTAGTTGGACTTCCTATGAATTTTGGAATACTATTTACAACTGTAGTATTGCCAGCAGTAATAATAAACTCAATAGCAGGTATATTCTTATTTAAAATAGTAGTTTCTTCATTAAAAAGAATTGCTATATAAATCTACAATTTAAAATGAACACTTGTGACTTAATTATATTTAATTTTACTTTTCTATTTAAACAGTATATTCTTATAATAAAGAAGAAAATATAAAAAGAGGTGTGTAGTATGATAAGTGTATGTCCAGAATGTTCAGGAATAAATATAGATAGATTAGAAAAGGAATTTGGAAAAGATAATATTGATTATAGATGTATTGGAGAATGTGGAGGACGAGATGGAATAGTACTTGGATATACTAAAAGAACATTTATCCAAGCTGAAAGCGATGATGAGTTTATTGAAATAGTAAAAAAATTATAGTATGTACAAATAAAAGGAGTTGTTATTAACAACTCCTTTTAAGTGTTAAAAAGATATTATTTTATCCCCACATTGTGAAGCCACCTAAGTGACCAATAAATGCACCAACGATTCCGATTACAAGTAAAAGAGCTATACAAGTAACTGGCTTCCAACCTTTCTTCTTAAGTAAGAAGAATAATAATAATGTTAAAGCTAGAGGAATCATTTGAGGTAATACACCATCTAATATAGCTTGAATATCGATTGGAGCTTCACCATTTGGTATTACGATTCCTAATTTAGTTGCACCATAGTTAGAAGTTAAAGCACCAACTATGAATACACCTAGCATAGAAGCAGCACGTGTAAATTCTTTAGCATTCTTAGTTAAAATATCAATTGCCTTAGAACCTAGGTTGTAAGACCAGTGCATTAACCAATATCTTACACCAAATTGAACAGCATTGAAGATTAATAAGAATAATATTGGACCAGCTAGTGAACCATTGATTGCCATATTAGCAGTGATACCAGCAGTAATTGGAACTAGTGTAAACCAGAAGATAGCATCTCCGATTCCACCTAAAGGTCCCATAGCAGCAACTCTTACGGCTCTGATAGTATTTGTATCTGCTTTTTGTTGCTCTAAAGAAAGAATTATACCCATAACGAAAGTTACTAAGAATGGGTGAGTATTAAAGAATTCTAGGTTGTGTTTCATAGATTTAGATAAATCATCTTTATTAGTATGAATTTCTTTTAATCCAGGTAATATACCATATAACCATCCTGCAGCTTGCATTCTTTCATAGTTAAAAGAAGCTTGTAGGAATAATGAACGCCAAACCATTTTGTTTAAAGTTTTCTTGTCAAGTTGTTTAGCTGGAGTTAAATCTTTATATTGAGTTGAATTAAATTCCATCTTCGTCATCTCCTCCCCCTACTGGTGCATAAGCTGCACTGCTCTTCATTTTTACATTAGTTTGGAAGTCATAGATAGCAACAGCGATTCCGATAAATGCGATAATTAATAGAGCTGAACCACTTAATCCGTCTATCTTTCCAATTATTGTTGCTAGAGCAAAACCAGCGAAGTAAATACCCCATAAATCGTTTGATAACATGATACGTAAAAGTATTGCAAATCCAACATAACGCATCATTCCACCAGCAGCACTAAGTCCGCTCATGAACCAAGCAAATTGTTCAGATAATGCAGTTAATGTTTTACCAGCAGCAGCACCACCGATTAAACCGATAACAACTACTAAAGCAAAGAATAATCCTAAAGCACCCATTGCTAGATAGTTAAGATTTTCAATTCCTTTTGTATTCGCATCTTCAGCATATTTATCAGCTTTTGACATTAATGGAGACATGATTGTGAATAGTAAAGTTACACAATATTGGCCGATTAATGCGAATGGAACAGCTAGTCCAACAGCTGCAGCTGGATCTAGTTTAGAAGAAATAGCAAATACAACTGCCATTATTCCACCAATAACAGCATTTGGAGGTTGAGCTCCTCCGATTGGCATATTTCCGATTGTCATTAATTGATAAGTACCACCTACTATAAGACCGGTTTGTAAATCACCAAGAATTGCACCGACAACAGCACCAGATACAATTGGTTGGTATAATGATTCTAAGAAACTGAATTGGTCTATACCTGCAATAAATGCAAATACTGCAACCAATAAGATTTGTACTACATTAAAATCCATTATTGTAATCCCCCTTATTTAATATTTAGTTTTTTTTATAATGACCTTAAAAAGGTATTATTTGAATAGTTTATCAAGGCTTTCTGCACTTTCAGTAGGAACTCTTCTAATTTCAAGTTCTACACCTAAGTCTTTTAATTTTCTAAATGCTTCTACGTCCTTATCATCTACCGCGACAGAACCAGCAACTTGTCTCTTACCTTGAGCCATATGCATATTTCCAATATTAACTTTCTTTATTGGAACACCGCCTTCAACTAGCTTTAATACATCAGAAGGAGTTTCGCAAACTATGAAGATAAATTGCTTTGCGCTAGCTTTGTGAATTGTGCTTATAGTTTTTTCAAGAGTCCAGTAACGAGTTGAAGCATAAGATGGAGCAGCCATATCCATTAAACCTTGTCTAAGCTTGTCCCCAGCAACAACATCGTTAGCAACTAGAATTAGGTTTGCTCCGATGGAACTACACCATTGAGTTGCAACTTGTCCATGAATTAATCTGTTATCTATTCTTGTTAAAACGATATTTGGCATATTTTCACCTCCTTTATTAACAAATTGTAAAAAGTTATTAACTCTTTATATTTATTATAAAACTAACAAAAAATGGAATCTTTGGATTTTTTAATAATTGTTTTATGTTTTTTAACAACGTTTACAAAAAGGTTAAAAATACGATGATTTTTTTATGTTAAATATAATTTCAAAGCATAAAACGCGAAAAATAGGCATTATTGTAATGATAGTAAATAATTGACAAAGATTATAATTATATTACAATATAGTTGTATAAAAGAATAGAATTAAATAGGGTATTTATATATTTATCGTAAGGGTTTTTATTAAAAATATTATGTATATCATAATGAAGTGAAATTATGAATATATTATGTTAGGACAACCTTCCGTTGAGAAGATTTTCGAGTTCCAATATGATAAATATTTAAAATGAGAGAGGGGATTTGCTATGTATGATAAAACATCAAGCGCTCAATTTAAAAAATACGGTTCTATTTATGATGAACCAAAGGATCTGCATAGTGATGAATTGATACAAAGGGAAGTGGTAACTACTGATAGAGTAATTTCTAGTTTGTATCATTTTTCAGAACCAGTGTATGTAGAGGTCAAGGATGGAATGGCTTATATATTAATTGGTGATTCAAGTGATGGAGAATTTAAATTATTTGGAATACATAGGAATTTAGAAATTAAGGCTAATATGTATTTCAATATAATTCCTATGATGGATCAGGTAAAATTTAATTTAATAATTCCACCTAACTATAATTTAAACATTGAATTTCTAAATCCACCATATGAGTATAATAGAATTTTACCAACAATTAATATACCAGAAATAATGGCATATTATTATACAATAAAAAGTCCAAACTATAAGTTTAAAGGTGAAAGACATAATATATATGAATTAACCTTTGTAGATAACGGAACATTAGAAACATCAATTGATAATGTAAGTTATACTTTGAATTCTTATGACTTGATTATTTATGGAAAAAATCAGCTTCATACTCAGAATGTAAATAGCGATTCATCATGTTCATACTTAACTGTTATGTTTGATATGGAATGTAAAGATGATAGTTTAATTTGCAATAGAGTATTTCACTGTAGAAAAGAGTTATACAAGGCAATAAGAACCTTTGCAAAAAATATATCATCTACGTTGCCTTATACGCAGAATTTAATATTAAGTAATTTTCATGAAATAATTATTAGATTATTCCAGTATGATTATTTAGGTACAGAGTCAGATAAATTACCCACTGAAACTCAGCAATATTTTCAAGACGAACTATTAGAAGGAATTTTAGCTTATATTGATAAGATGGTCTGTGAACCTATTACAATTGAAGAACTTTGTGGTAAGTTTTCAGTATCTAGGTCTTCATTACAAACATTATTTAAAAATAATTTAAATACTTCGCCTAAAAAGTATATTAATGATTTAAAGTTAGCTAAAAGTAAACTATTAATAAAAGAAAATAAATATACTATTAGTGAAATAGCATTTATGTTAGGATTTAGTTCAATTCATTACTTTTCAAGAGCTTTTACTCAACACTTTGAGATAAGTCCTAGTGAATATGCACAAACTGTATTTAAGTCTTAATTAAGCAATTGAAATAAAGTGCGAGGCACTTTGGTGAAAAGTTTGACTTCGTAAAAGGGGAAAATGTCACTGACGTGACAGTGAAAATATTGCCTATGGCAATAGTGAAAAGTGTCTACATTAGTACCTTTCACTTTAAGTTAAGTTAACTTTTCCCTGCTACGCTAGTAGCCTTTTCACTTCGTGAAGTCGACCTTTCACCAGTGAATTTCGCTCGCACTTTATTTTTTAAGCAACACTTTGAATAGCATATCTAGATACAGTAACTACTACATTTTTAGCAACTTCTACATCTACAGTATCATTTCCTACTTTAACTACTTTACCATAAACGCCACCACAGAACATAACTTTAGTTCCAGGTTTTAATTCAATATGAAATTCTTTAATTTCAGATGTTCTTTTTTTAAGGTTTTTTGCTGAGATAAATAATAATATCATAGCTGCTATTCCTACTAATACTGCTACTGTGATACATGTCCACATAACAACTTCCCAATTTATCATATTAGATACCATCCTCGCATTCAACATCTTCATGTACAATAAATTCAAATTTTAAAATTCCGCTTCTTCCAACTTCTAAAGCACTTTCTGATAATAAAGATAAATCATCTATCATATCTTTAGTCATAGATATTTCAAGGGCCATAGGTAAATTTGTTCCACCTATTACTTCCATAGGTTTATTAATTTCTGTTTTCACTTCAACTAGAGTTTTAAAAGGTGAACCTCCAGCTAAATCAGCAAGAGCTAAGATACTATCACAATTATCTAAAGATTTTAAAGAAGTATAGTATTTTTCTTTAAGAGTTTCTGTTGAGTCTGTTTCTTCAAAATCTACATATTCAACATTAATTGGTTCCCCTGCAATTAGTTTTAAAGAAGAACGTAAACCTGATGCAAAGTTTCCATGACCACTAATTATTAATCCAACCATATTTATTCATCCTCTCTCAATTCCTTATAAGTTATTTTTATTTACATGTATATTGATATAATGTAACACCTTTAACAACACGGTTTACTTCTCCAGATGGGCAAGGGTTATCTGGTGTTAAATCCATTGATAAAGATTTTAATACTGCTAAAGTTTGTGCAAATGTAATATATGCTAAACCTAACTCAGCATTATTTGCATTTGAATTAATATTATAAGATACTGTGTAATCAGCTAAAGTGTCTAATTCTTCTGAATGCTTGTCTGATACAACTACTAACTTATTATTCTTTCTTTGAGAACTGATCTCTCTAATTAAATCTAATTCATATTTATAAGTATATTCATCGTTACTAACATAAACGACTGTTAATGTAGAATCATCAATGATAGATTTTGGACCATGTCTGAACCCTAATGGAGTATCAAACACTGCAACTGTTTTTCCAGCAGTTAATTCAAGCATCTTTAATGAAGATTCTTGTGATATACCTTTTAATGTATTGCTACCTAAATAAACTATTCTTTCAAAATTAAATTCATCAATTATTTTAGATGCAATTTCATAATTATTATCTAAGAAATTTTGAGTAGAAGAGCAAACTTTATTTAACATGGATTCTTTTTGCTCTAGTTCATCTAGGTTAAAGCAAAGATATGCAGCTAGATACATATTTGAAAAACTAGAAGTCATAGCAAATGATTGATCATGAGTTTCATCAGTAAGATTTATTGCATAGCAATTATCAAGTTCATCTGCCATTTTAGAAAGTGCACCATCTTTATTGCAAGTAATAAATAAATTATATAAATTATTACAAACTACAGAAGCAGCTTCAACAGCACCTATTGATTCTGGAGAATTACCTGAACGGCCAAAACTTACTAATAATGTTGGCTTAGTTTTTGAAAGATAATTTTCAGGTGTAGCAACTATATCTGTTGTTCCATAAGATTTAACCTTGTAATTTAATTCCTTATTTAAGTAAGAATATAATGAGTTACCAATAAACTCACTAGTACCAGCACCGGTTAAGATAACATCAAAGTCATCACATTTGATAACTTTATCTATAAAAGATTGTATAGCTTGTTTGCTTTCTTTAATTTGATTTAATGTTTTTAACCATGTTTTAGGTTGTTGGTAAATTTCTTTTAAAGTAAATGAGGAAAGTGTTTTTTTCATTTGCTCTTCATTAATATTAAATATATTCATAAAAATATCCCCTCCACTGTATTTTAAACTTTATAAATTTTAAGCTGAGCTTTATTAATTTTAATTATAATGAAGAGCTATTTAAATACAATGGAAGTGCTGAAAGATATAATATGTATGTTAAAAAGTGCAAATATTAGAAAAATAAACTTATGTATAATTAAAGTAATGATATACAAGGAGGATGACTATGTTAATACAAAGTAAAAAAGTTTGGATAGCAGATCAATTTATTCCAGCTCAAATTGAGATTG
>ERZ791785.1313-NODE-1313-length-12847-cov-2.979518_pt1 | contig 12847 bp, 12 predicted proteins | sample MGYA00509947_ERZ791785 | MGnify/ENA primary metagenome ERZ791785 (study PRJEB30046, sample SAMN00791982) | human gut metagenome | study: EMG produced TPA metagenomics assembly of the A metagenome-wide association study of gut microbiota in type 2...
TAGAGAAATAGCATCTTTGAATAGCGAAGAGATATATAAGATAAGCGAAATAGGATATAGGTTTAAGCGATAATTAAAAAAGTAATAAAATAAAGTGAAGTATTAATTTACTTCACTTTATTTTTATATAAAATGTATTAAGCTTTGTTAACTGATCCGAAAAGTTCCATCTTTTCTTTAACTGTAGCTTTTATAGCTTCGAATCCAGGATTTAATAATTTTCTTGGGTCAAATCCTTTTCCTTCTTTATCTTTTCCAGCTTCAACGTAAGCTCTTGTAGCTTCTTGGAATGCTAATTGACATTCAGTGTTAACGTTGATTTTAGAAACTCCTAAAGATATAGCTTTCTTTATCATTTCTTCTGGAATACCAGTACCACCGTGTAATACTAATGGCATGTTTCCGCAAGCGTTGTTGATTTCTTCTAAAGCGTCGAAAGCAAGTCCTTGCCAGTTTGATGGGTATTTTCCGTGGATGTTTCCGATACCAGCAGCTAACATAGTAACTCCTAAATCAGCGATTGATTTACATTCTTGAGCATCAGCAACTTCACCTTTACCAACAACTCCGTCTTCTTCTCCACCGATTGATCCAACTTCTGCTTCTAAAGATAATCCTTTTTCTGCAGTAGCTTTAACTAATTCAGATGTTTTAGCTATGTTTTCTTCGATTGAATAGTGAGAACCATCGAACATAACTGAAGAGAATCCAGCATTCATTGCTGCATAGCATCCTTCGTAGCTACCGTGGTCTAAGTGTAAAGCAACTGGTACAGTGATGTTTAATTCTTCTAACATTCCGTTAACCATACCAACTATTGTTTTGTAACCACACATGTATTTTCCAGCACCTTCAGATACTCCTAAGATTACTGGTGAATTATTTTCTTGAGCTGTAAGTAAAATAGCTTTTGTCCATTCTAAGTTGTTGATGTTGAATTGACCAACAGCGTATTTTCCTTCTCTTGCTTTGTTTAGCATTTCTTTAGCTGAAACTAACATGGTAATACCTCCGTATATTTCAATTTAAGTTATAGAGAATAATATAAAATATGTAATAATTTAAAAACTATTACATTTACGTTTCTCCTACTGGTTATTATACCCTAAATCAATAGGAAAGAAAACAATAAATCTACTAAAAAGTATCAAAATACGAGCTAAAGGGTTATGTAAACATTTAATTAAAGTATATTAAAGAGTATTTAATATTTAGGGATAGGACATTAATTATAGACAATATATTATAAAAAATATAAAATGCAAATAGAAATAAAACCTTAGGAGGAAAATATGTTAGTTGATTTACATACGCATTCATATTATTCTGATGGAACAATGTCTCCAAGAGAAATAATTGAAGAAGCAAAAAGAAAAAATATAGAAGTGATAGCTATAACAGATCATGATGAGATTGGTTCATATAAGGAAGCTAAGGAAGCAGCTGATGAATTAGGTGTTACATTAATAAGAGGAGTAGAATTAGATTGTAAGTTTGAAGATATAGTAGTACATGTAACATGCTATAAATTTGATAATAATGATGAAATGATAAGACTTGTAGATAAAGCACAAAATGCTCTTTTAGAAACAAGTTTTGAACTTATTAGAAGAATGGAAAAGGATTATGAAGATATATCTTACGATGAATTCACTAGATATAAACATGATAAAAGAAAAGGTGGATGGGATGGAATTCACTATTTATATGATAAGAAAATAACAGAAGGCTTATTTGATGGAATGAAATACTATAGAGAATACAATTGTGGACATGAACAATTTGATTTTCCTACAGTAGAAGAAGCTTGTAGTGTTGTTCATAAGGCAGGTGGATATGCAGTGTTAGCTCATCCTTGTAATTATTATAAAGAAAAGAGTAAAGAAGAAATAATAGAAAAATTAAATAAATTTAAATCTATGGGGATTGATGGAATAGAAAGTTACTATCCAGCTAACAGTGAACTAATGACAGAAACTTGTATAGAATTCTGTAAAGATAATGATATGATAATAACTTGCGGATCAGATGGTCATGGAGATTTTGCCGCTGTAAGTAAAGGCGTAGAATATTATATCGGTGCTATGAAGGTTGATTCTGAAAAGTTACTTAATATAGAAAAACTAATTAAATAAAGTGCGAAGCACTTTGGGGAAAAGTCAGCTGAAGCTGAAGGGAAAATGTCACTGACGTGACAGGGAAATGATTGCCTATGGCAATAGTGAAAATTATCTATCTGTTACACTTTCTCTGCTACACAAGTAGCATTTTCACCTTAACTAAATTAACTTTCCCCTGCTACTTCATAGCATTTTCATCTCAACAGAGTTGACTTTTCACAGCTACAAAGTAGCTTTTTCATTTCGGCGTAGCCGACTTTTCACTTGCGTACTTAGTACGCACTTTTTTTAGTTAAATCATTTCATAATGTTTTAATGCATATTCTATACCATCATCATTTATATCTTTAGTAACAAATTTAACAAGATCAAATAATATTGGATTAGAGTTTCCCATAGCTATACTGTTGTTCACATATTTAAGCATTGTTAAATCATTAGCGCTATCACCTATAGCGTAAGTATTTTCAAATGGAATACCTAAATGTTCTATAATAAATTGTATTCCAGTAGCTTTTGAGTAATTAATCGGTACTAATTCATAGAAATCATCAGCTCTTTTAATAAAATCAAAAACATCTTTAAATTCATTAAAGAATCCATCAAAATCACTATCATTATTTAAGAAGATTACAAGTTTATCTACGTTTAGCCCATCTTCATACCAAGTCTTACCCGAATAAGAACCTTCAGATTTATGAATATTGAGAACCTTAAAAACTTCAGGGTGTCTTATTGCTTCTATATTATCATAATAAACACCATCGATACTTTCTAAAACACCATCTATATGATACTTTTTTAGTGCCTTAACTAATTTAGAAGTTAATTCATTCCCAAGAGATTTGTGAAGTAAAACTTTATCTTCATATTCAACATAAGTTCCGCATCCACAAATAAATCCATCAAATTCAAGTTTACTTTTTAGAGATTCAATTTGACAAGCTGTTCTTCCGGTATTAATAAAGGCTAGATGTCCATTAGATCTCATTTCTTTTAAGGCTTTTTTAGCGCTTTCAGGAACTATAAGCGTATGCTCATCAATAAGTGTTCCGTCTATATCAAAAAATACAATTTTTCTGTCCATAATATTAAAATGCAACAATTGCATACTCCTTTAAAAATTTTATATTTTTAAGTATATAATATAAAACTTAAAACAACTATATGAAAATATTAAAAATTAGATATTTTATATAAAATTATTGTTAAAAAAGTATCACTTATATCGTAGAGATAAGCCATTGACGTTATATGTAATATATGGCTATAATTTAAAATATAAAGATTTGAGGTTAGTATATAAGAAGATGTAAATGTTTAACTAACGAGAAGGAAGAGAATATATGATTGAAATGAAAAAGGTTTTAGAAGGTAATCCAGTAATAGCAGCAGTAAAAGATATGAAATCACTTGAAGAGGCTATTGAAACAGATATTGATATAATATTTGTTTTATTTGGTGATATTATTTCTATAAAAGAAATAAGTGAAAAAATAAAGGGAAAAGATAAAATAGGAATAATTCATATAGATTTAGTTGAAGGGTTAAGCAATAAAGAAATATCAATTAAGTTTATTAAGAATGAGACAAGTTTTGATGGAATTATAAGCACTAAGGGAAATTTAATAAAACAAGCAAAGAATTATGGATTAGTAGCAATTCAACGTTTCTTTGTTTTTGACACTATATCTCTTAATAATAGCAAAAATCATGTTATTTCAGAGTGTGATGCAATTGAGATATTACCAGGAGTAATACCTAAAGTAGTTAAAGATATCTCGACATTTACAAGAAAGCCAGTAGTTTCAGGAGGATTAATAGATACTAAAGAAGATGTTATATTAGCCTTAAATTCAGGAGCAACTTGCGTATCAACAAGTAAAACAGAAATATGGGGAATGTAGGGAGATTGAGAAATGAAAAAGTATATTGTAGCTTTAGATCAAGGAACAACAAGTTCAAGGGCAATTATATTTGATAAAGAACAAAATATATATGGTATAGCTCAAAAGGAGTTTACTCAAATATACCCTAAGGAAGGGTGGGTTGAGCATAATCCTATGGAGATATGGTCATCACAATATGGAGTATTACAAGAAGTTATGGCTAAGACAAATATAAAGCCAGAGCAAATTGCTGCTATAGGAATAACAAATCAAAGAGAAACTACTATAGTTTGGGATAAGGAAACGGGAGAGCCTATATATAATGCTATAGTATGGCAATGTAGAAGAACTGCAAAAATTTGTGAAGAGTTAAAGTCTGAAGGCTTAGATAAATATATTAAAGAAAATACAGGTTTAGTTATAGATGCATATTTTTCAGCGACTAAGATAAAATGGATATTAGACAACATAGAAGGTGCAAGAGAAAAAGCTGAAGCAGGAAAGCTTTTATTTGGTACTGTAGATACTTGGTTACTTTGGAAGCTTACTAATGGAGAAGTTCACGTAACTGATTATACAAATGCATCTAGGACAATGTTATATAATATTAAAGAATTAAAATGGGATGAGAAAATAGCTAAAAGATTAGAAATACCTATGAGTATGCTACCAGAGGTTAGAAATTCATCAGAAGTTTATGGATATGCTAATTTAGGAGGAAGTAAAAAAGATATTAAAGTTCCTATTGCTGGTATAGCTGGTGATCAACAAGCTGCTTTGTTTGGCCAAGCATGCTTTAACAAAGGAGATGCTAAAAATACTTATGGAACTGGATGCTTCTTACTTATGAATACTGGTGAAGAGATGGTTGAAAGTAAAAATGGACTTATTACTACTATAGCTATTGGAATAGATAATAAGATTCAATATGCACTTGAAGGTTCTGTATTTATGGGAGGGGCAATAATTCAGTGGTTGAGAGATGAGCTGTGTTTAATATCAGAATCTAGTGATTCAGAGTATTTTGCTAAAAAGGTTAATGATAATGGTGGTGTTTATGTAGTTCCGGCTTTCGTTGGACTTGGAGCACCTTATTGGGATATGTATGCTAGAGGTGCTATATTAGGGTTAACTAGAGGTGCAAATAAAAACCATATTATAAGAGCTGCATTAGAATCAATAGCATATCAATCTAAGGATTTAATAGAAGCTATGCAAGAAGATATAGGATTAAAGCTTAAAACTTTAAAGGTTGATGGTGGAGCTAGCAAAAATAATTTATTAATGCAATTTCAAGCTGATATTATAGATGATAAGGTTAGTAAACCGATAATAACTGAAACGACTGCATTAGGAGCTGCATATTTAGCAGGACTTGCAGTTGGTTATTGGGAAAGTAAAGAAGAGATTGCAAAGAATTTTTATGTAAGTGAAAGCTATGAGCCTAATTTTGATGATGAAATGAGAAGAAAGTTGTATAAGGGTTGGAAAAAAGCTGTTGATAGATCTAAAAAATGGGAAGAAGAATAATTGACAGTGATTTCTAAAAGGTTTATAATTTAAATATATTGAATAAGTGCAAGAGAAACAGAGTCAAGCACAAAAGCTAAGGGTTTTAGTAATCCTTGTTTTTGGCTTGGCTTTTTTTATTTGAGTATGAGGAGTGAGTTATATGTATGATGTAGCAATAATAGGTGCTGGAGTGATGGGAGCATCAATTTTTAGAGAGTTAAGCAAGTATAATGTAAAAAGTATTTTAATAGAAAAAGAAAATGATGTTTCTATGGGAACGACTAAGGCCAATTCAGCAATAATACACGCAGGTTATGACCCGAAAATAGGAACATTAATGGCTAAATACAATGTAAAAGGTAATGAAATGTTTGAAGATTTATGTAAGGAGTTATCAGTACCTTTTAAGAGAAATGGCTCACTAGTATTAGCATTTAATGATGAGGATTTAGAGACAATAAATAATCTTTATATAAATGGAAGTACAATAGGGGTAAAAGGACTAAAGGTTCTTTCTAAAGAAGAGGTATTGGAGATAGAGCCTAACTTATCTCATGATATAAAAGGAGCACTTCTAGCACCTACAGGTGGGATAGTAGGACCATTTGAATATACTATAGCTCTTGTTGAAAATGGTATTCAAAATGGTGGCGAAATTATTTTAGATGCTGAAGTAGCGAAAATTAATAAATATGAAACCTTTGTAATAGAAACTACAAATGGTAAGAAAATAGAAGCTAAATATGTAATAAATGCAGCTGGTATTTACTCCGATAGAATACATAATATGATTTGTAAAGAAAGCTTTAAGATTACGCCAAGAAAAGGTGAATATTATGTTATGGATAAAAGCCAAGGCAACTTAGTTAGTCATACTTGCTTCCCATGTCCATCAAAATTAGGAAAAGGTGTATTAGTAACTCCAACTATTCATGGGAATCTATTAGTTGGACCTAATGCCGTAGATGGAGAAGATAGAGAAGCATTAAACACAACAAGTGAAGGTTTAGCTAATATAAAAAAATCAGCAATGAATACAACTGACAAAATTAATTTTAGAGATTGTATAAGAACATTTGCAGGACTTAGAGCTGTATCGGATTCAGGTGATTTTATAGTAGGTGAAGATAAAGAAGTAAAAGGCTTTATAGATGTAGCTGGTATAAAATCTCCAGGATTAACTTCAGCACCGGCTATCGCTGAAGATGTAGTTAATATATTAAAAGATTCAGGATTAACTTTAGAGAAGAATTTAAAGTTTAATGGTAAGAGAGAACAAGTTTACTTTATGGAATTATCAAAAGAAGAGAAGGCTGAATTAATTAAAAAAGATTCAAGATATGGAAGAATAATTTGTAGATGTGAAAGTATAACAGAAGGGGAAATTATAGATGCAATCCATAGGGGATTTGGAAAAATTTCTATTGATGGAGTTAAGAGAAGATGTAGACCAGGGATGGGAAGATGTCAAGGAGGCTTCTGCGGACCAAGAGTTCAAGAAATTATTTCAAGAGAGCTAGATATAAAAATGGAAGATATAGTTCAAGAAAAATCTGATTCAGTAATACTTTACGGTAAAACAAAGTAGGAGGTATGGAGATATGGAATATGATTTAATCGTTATAGGTGGAGGACCAGCTGGACTTGCTGCAGCTTATGAAGCTCATAAAGAAGGTATAGAAAAAATATTAATAGTAGAAAGAGATAAAGAATTAGGTGGTATTTTAAATCAATGTATCCATAATGGATTTGGACTTCATACATTTAAAGAGGAGCTTACTGGACCAGAGTATGCTGAAAGATTTATAGATATGGTCAAGAGTACTAATATAGAAGTTAAACTTGATACTATGGTTTTAGAGATTGAGGAAGATAAAACTGTACATGCTATAAATACTGAAGATGGATATATGATTCTTAATGCAAAAGCTATAATACTAGCAATGGGATGCAGAGAGAGAACTAGAGGTGCAATTGCAATACCAGGGGATAGACCTTCTGGAGTATTAACTGCAGGAGCTGCTCAAAGATATATAAATATGGAAGGTTATATGCCAGGTAAAGAGGTATTGATATTAGGTTCAGGGGATATTGGGCTAATAATGGCTAGAAGAATGTCACTTGAAGGAGCTAATGTTAAAGCTGTAGTTGAACTTATGCCATATTCAAATGGATTAAACAGAAATATTGTTCAATGTTTAAACGATTATGATATACCGTTATATTTATCTCATACAGTTGTAGATATAAAAGGTAAAGATAGATTAGAAAAGGTTATTATAGCTAAAGTAGATGAAAATAGAGCTCCAATTAAAGGAACAGAAATAGAGTTTGATGTAGATACACTTCTATTATCTGTTGGATTAATTCCAGAAAATGAACTTTCATCAAAGGCTGGCATAGAAGGTGATAGAAGAACTAATGGATTAATAGTAAGTGAATCTATGGAAACTTCAATTGATGGAGTGTTTGCTTGTGGTAATGTACTTCATGTTCATGACTTAGTTGATTTTGTAAGTGAAGAAGCCAATAGAGCTGGAAAATGTGCAGCTGAATATATAAAAGGAGAGCTAAAAAGAGGTAGTTATTTAAAAGTTATCAATGGTAAAAATATAAATTACACAGTGCCTCAAAAGATAAGTACGGATTCAATGAAAGATAATCTTACTATGTTTATGAGAGTAAATAATATTTATCATGATAAAAAAATAGTAGTAAGATCAGGTGAAAATATAGTGGCCGAATTTAAACGTAAGCATTTAGCTCCATCTGAAATGGAAAAGATTATTTTAAAGAAAAGTCTTTTAGAAAATGTAGTTGAAGATTTAGTAGTATCATTAGAGGAGGCGTAATAATGAAAAAGGAATTAATATGTATATCATGCCCTTTAGGATGTCACTTAACTGTAGATGCTGATAATAAAACTGTAACAGGTAATACATGCAAAAGAGGAGAAGTATATGGATTGAATGAAGTTATTAATCCGGTAAGAGTAATAACTTCAACAGTTAAAATAGAAGGTGCTAGACTACCAGTTTTACCTGTGAAAACTAATGGTGCTATACCTAAAAGTTTAAATTTTGAAGCTATAAAAGTAATAAATGATGTTATCTGTAAAGCTCCTATAAAGGTTGGAGATATAATAATAAAGGATATTCTAGGAACAGGAGTAGATGTTGTAGCATCAAGAAGCCTAGATTAATTAAGAATTAAGAAATAAAGCCAGCTAGTGCTGGCTTTATTTATAAAAATTAATAATAGATTTTATGAGAGAGGAATAAATTAGAGAAAAACATGTAAAAATTAGGTTAAATATAGCTAAAATTGGAATAATATATTGAAGTTGAATATGAGGTATGATAAATTAAGTTCATATGGTAAATATTTTAAAATAAAGAAGGGGAAGAATTTTAATAATTATTTTTTGTATTCTTCTTTTTTTATTACAAGAAAATGTGTAAACGATTAAAAGGGTGGAGGTATATTATGACTAAAAATTTTGCACATCGAGGTTTCAGTAGTAAGTATCCGGAGAATACTTTATTAGCATTTGAAAAGGCTATTGAAGTTGGTGTAGATGGAATGGAGTTCGATGTTCAACTTACTAAAGATGGAGAAATTGTAATTATACATGATGAAACAATAGATAGGACCTCAAATGGAAGCGGCCGTGTAAAAGATTTTACATATGAAGAGTTATTACAGTATGATTTTTCAGCTTCATTTACAGGACAATTTGGATACATAAAAATACCACTACTAAGAGAATATTTTGACCTTGTTAAAGATACGGAAATAATTTCAAATATTGAGCTTAAGAATAGTGTATATGATTATGAAGACTTAGAGGAAAAAGTATATGAATTAATAGTTGAATATGGATTAGATAAAAAAGTTATAATTTCGTCATTTAATCATGAAAGTATTATAAAAATGAAAAAAATAGATTCTGAGATTAAGTGTGGATTTTTATCAGATTGCTGGATGATTGAACCAGGAAAATATACTAAAGCATATGGAATAGAATGCTTCCACCCAGCTGGATACTATTTAACAGGAGAAAAGGTCAAAGCTATTCATAATGAAGGGATAGAAGTAAATGTGTGGCTAGGTAAAGAACCTATGGATTATAGGAAGCTTATTGATATGGAAATAGATGTTTTAATATCTAATGATCCTGATATAGTAGGAGAAATTCTAAAGAATAAATAGTTAATAACTACTTAAGATAGTTGTTGTTAAAAATATTTATATATTACAAATTAATTATTAGCTTAGGGGGAAATAAAATGAAAAAATGGGGGAGCATAGGGAGACGGGTTGTATTATCAAGCATCTCAGTATTGATGATGTTAAATCTAGCTGCTTGTGGAAACAAAAACATTAATGATGAAGACTACAAATTAACTTTAAGACTAAGCCACGTATTCTCACCAGATGAACAGTTAACAAAAACTATGGATTTGATAGCTGAAAGAATTTATGAGAAGACAGATGGAGCTATTGAAATTTTAACATTTCCACAAGGGCAATTAGCTACATATAAAGATGGCCTTGAATATGTTGTCCGTGGAGCACATTTTATATCTGTTGAAGATCCATCATATTTAGGAGATTATGTTCCAGACTTTAAAGCTTTAGTAGGACCTATGCTTTATACTTCTTTTGAGGAATATAGTGAGATGATACAAACAGAGCTTGTGCAAGATATGATAAAAAAGGCTGAAGAAAAGGGGATAAAGATATTAGGTCTTGATTATATTTTTGGTTTTAGAAACTTAATGACTAATAAAGTTATCGAAACTCCAGCAGACCTTAAGGGAGTTAAGCTTCGTACACCTGGAAGTAAGTTATTTATTGATTCAATAAATGCCATGGGAGCAACTGCAACATCCCTAACTTTTGGGGAAACAATATCAGCAGTACAACAAGGGGTTGTTGATGGATTAGAAGGCTCAGAGTTTTCTAACATAGGAACTAAATGTTATGAGGTTGTAAAGAATGTTGCATTAACTAAGCATTTTCTAGGAACTTGTGGAGCTTATATAAACTTAGATCTTTTTAATAGTATTCCAGAAAAATACCGTAATATTATAGAAGAAGAGTTTGCTTATGGAGCACAGGAAATGATAGAGATAATGAATGAATCATATGAGCAGACCGTAGCAGATCTTGAATCTTTTGGCGTTCAATTTAATGAAGTGCATACTGAAGCATTTTCAGAAGTAACTAAGGTCGTTTATGAAAATATGGATGGAGTAACTCCTGGTATTTACGATATGCTTCAAGAAGAATTAAAAAAGATGAGAGATAACTAAGGGGGAAACTATGAAAGAACAATCTTTATTCAAACGTATATTGAGTAATTTTGAAGAAATTATTGCTGGTACTTTTATAATGATAACAACTGTGCTTGTTGTTATAAATGTATTTTTGAGATACTTTATGAAAACAGGTTTATATTGGTCTGAAGAGGTAGCAACTATATGTTTTGTATGGAGCGTATTCATTGGTGCAGCAGCTTCATATAAAAGAGGGCAACATATAGGTGTAGATATAATTGTAAACAAGCTACCAAAGACAATTAGAAATATAGTCATAATTTTAGTAGATTTAATATTAATACTTTTAAATGGATATATTACTTACATTGGAATTATTTATATAAGTCGTTCGTATATTAAACCTACAGCAGTACTTGGAATTTCGTCTGCATATGTTTCTTCATCATTAGTTATTGGATTTGCATTGATGACAATGTACTCGATAATCTTTTTGGTAAGAGATTTTAAAAAGATTAAAGAAGAAAATAATTCATAGGAGGAAAGTATTATGGCATTTTTACCGATATTAATAGTATTCTTATTATATTTCACAGGAATACCAATAGCTTATGCTTTATTTGGAGCAACTCTTAGTTATTTTACATTCCTAGACCACGGAGCACCTGTTGATTTAATATTACAAAAATTTATAACTAGTGCACAGTCATTTCCATTGTTAGCAATTCCCTTCTTTATATTAGCTGGGTCTATAATGAACTATGCTGGAATCAGTGGAAAGCTTATGAAGTTTGCTGAAGTTTTAACTGGGCATATGAAAGGTGGATTAGGACAAGTTAATGTTCTTTTGAGCGTATTAATGGGAGGGGTATCTGGTTCAGCAAATGCTGATGCAGCTATGCAGTGTAAGATGCTTGTTCCAGAAATGGAGAAGAGAGGGTATAAAAAAGCTACTGCAGCTGCTATCACAGCGGCATCATCAGCGGTAACTCCAGTAATACCTCCGGGAATAAACTTAATAGTTTATGCTTTAATAGCAAGTGTATCAGTTGGTAAGATGTTTATGGCTGGATATATTCCAGGAATTTTAATGGCTGTAGCATTAATGATTACAGTTAATATAATTGCAAAAAAGAGAGGGTACATGCCAACCCGTGAAAAGCGTGCTACTCTTGGAGAAATAGCAAGACAAGCCTTAGATTCTATATGGGCTTTATTATTTCCTTTTGGAATTATAGCTGGACTTAGAATGGGAGTATTTACTCCATCAGAAGCAGGGGCTGTAGCTGTAGTTTACTGTATTATAGTAGGAGTATTTATTTATAAGAATTTAAAGGTTTCTCATATTCCAGCAATAATAAAGGAAACAGTTTATGGAACAAGTACGGTTGTATTAATAATTATTGCAGCATCTGTATTTGGGTACTATATGACATGGCAAATGATTCCTCAACAGTTGACAGGTTTATTATTAGGAATAACAAGTAATAAATATTTAATGTTACTTTTAATTAATATATTATTATTACTTTTAGGTATGTTCTTAGAAGGTGGAGCAGCATTAATAATAATTGCACCCCTTTTAGTGCCGGTAGTTACTAAGCTAGGGGTAGACCCAATACACTTTGGTCTTATAGCTATAGTTAATATCATGATTGGAGGAATCACACCACCATTCGGCTCTATGATGTTCACCTGCTGTTCAATGACAGATTGTAAGTTAGAAGATTTCATACGGGAGTCCATACCATTTATTATAGCAATGCTGATATCGTTGCTATTAATAACATATATACCGCAGATATCATTGTTACTACCTAATTTATTGTATTAAAACTAAGTATATTAATTTAAGAAATTTGGCTGCTGATAGTATTTATGAGTAAATTTAATTAATCTTATATTTAAAGTTTCATGATGTGATTTCAGAAAATGATAGTATAGTAAGCTATAAAATTCAATAATAAAAAGAGTATTGATGGAATGTCAATACTCTTTTGTTTTTATAGCGACTGTATGAAATTTCTCTCCATTGAAGTGAAAC
>ERZ791785.1314-NODE-1314-length-12842-cov-2.835693_pt1 | contig 12842 bp, 9 predicted proteins | sample MGYA00509947_ERZ791785 | MGnify/ENA primary metagenome ERZ791785 (study PRJEB30046, sample SAMN00791982) | human gut metagenome | study: EMG produced TPA metagenomics assembly of the A metagenome-wide association study of gut microbiota in type 2...
TTCTTTCCTGGGCACCGCCATGGATGAAGGAGCGGAGCTTTAAGCCTTTTCTGATGTAGAGGAAGCCGACTCCCTTCGGTCCGTGGAATTTATGGCCACTGGCGCTTAACATGTCGATATGGTACTCATCCACATTGATCGGCTCATGGCAGAATGCCTGAACCGCGTCTGTGTGGAAGATGATCCCGTTCTCATGGGCGATCTCACCGATCTCCCTGATCGGCTGGATCGTTCCGATCTCGTTGTTGGCGAACATCACAGAGATCAGGATCGTATCCGGGCGGATCGCTTTCTTCAACTCGTCGATGGAAACGGAGCCGTACTCGTCTACCGGGAGGTAGGTGATCTCATAGCCGCGCTTCTCGAGATACTCACAGGTGTGAAGGATCGCGTGGTGCTCGATCTTTGTTGTGATGATGTGTTTTCCTTTGGACGCGTAAGCCTCCGCAGTCGCGATCAGAGCCCAGTTGTCGGACTCGGAACCGCCATTTGTGAAGTAGATCTCATTGTCCTTTGCGCCGAGAGCGTTTGCTACAGTCTCTCTTGCTTTTGCGAGGGCTTCCTTGCACGGGGTGGAAAACTCATATACCGCGGAAGGGTTTCCGTAATATTCTGTATAAAACGGCAGCATGGCTTCCACGACTTCCGGACGTACCTTTGTCGTAGCCGCATTGTCGAGATAGATTACTTTCTTCATTGTTCCGCCTTTCTGTAAAGCTTGATCATCCAGTCTTGCTGTTATACCGCCGCAAGGCTGAACTGTTACCATTTATTTTATGCCATGACCCGAAAGTCAGCTCCCAAAAAGGCGCGGACAGGCCACAGATATCCTACATTATATACGAAACCTGTTGGGAATTTCAACCGGTAATCTTATGTTTTTTCAGAAATACACAGTAACTCGCTAAGTATTTAGGAAATCCCCGTATTTTCAGCGGTTTCAGCCGTCATATCCATCTCTTATTTTCACATATATATAACAGAATCCTTCTGCCTCAACGGAGCTGCCCATGCCTTTATCCCATAAAACTCACCCACTGATCACTGGAACCATTCTCCTCACCGCCGCCGGACTTCTTTCCCGGGTCCTCGGCTTTTTCTACCGGATCTTTCTCTCCCGGACTATCGGTGCGGAGGGACTCGGAATCTACCAGATGATCTTCCCAGTCTACGGAATCTTTTTCTCCCTCTGCGCCGGGTCGATCCAGACCGCCATCTCCCGCTTTACCGCAGCGGACCCGGACCATGCGAAGCGGACGCTGCTCTCTGGCTTTTCTTTATCCTTCGCCATGTCTCTGGCCGCCGCCTTTGTGATCCGGCACTTCTCGGGCCCTCTTGCGGAACATGTCCTCATGGAACCGCGGTGTGCCCCGCTGCTCTCCGTCATGGCCTTCGCGATTCCGTGTACCTCCGTCCATGCCTGCATCTGCGGGTACTATTACGGAAAAGAAAAAGTCTCCGTCCCCGCTGCCGCCCAGCTTTTTGAACAGATGATCCGGATCTTTACGGTATTTCTGCTGGTGTCTGTCTGCATCGAGAAACGGATTCCGGTCACAGTGTCACTTGCCGTATTCGGGCTGGTTGCCGGGGAAGCCGGATCGGCGTTGTTTGTGCTGATATTTTTTCTTTTATTTCATGAGTTTCACGAAAATACAGGCAGATCCTGCAGGATTGGCCAAAGTTCCATAAAAAATCCGCTTTTCAGGAATTCCGAACGAATTTCAGATTTCTCAGGCAATCTGTTCTCTCCCATGGCCGCCCTCCTGGCCCTAGCTGCCCCACTCATGGCAAACCGTCTCATCCTGAACCTTTTGCAAAGCGCGGAGACGATCATGATCCCGGAGCGCCTGACCGTCTACGGACTCACCCGTTCCCAGGCCGTCAGTACATATGGAACTCTCACAGGCATGGCGATGCCTTTTGTCCTCTTTCCATCGGCCCTGGTAAACTCCCTGGCTGTGGTCCTGCTGCCCGCCACTGCGAGGCACCAGTCCGCCGGAAACGACTCCGGAATTGCCGCCGGGATCTCCATGTCCTTCCGATACAGCCTTTATCTCGGAATTTTTTGCATCGGGGTCTTCACAGTCTTCGGAGATGCGCTGGGCTTACAGATATTTAAAAGCCAGGACGCCGGATCCTTCATTCAGATCCTCGCCTGGCTCTGCCCGTTTCTCTATCTCGCCACCTCATCCGGCAGCATTTTAAATGGGCTCGGAAAAACGAAACTCACGTTTTTCCATCACCTGGTCTCACTTCTCATCCGCATCGCCTTCGTGTGGTTCGGGATCCCGGAGTTTGGGATCCGCGCCTGCCTCTGGGGGATGCTGGCGAGTGAGATGCTTTTAGCCCTGCTCCATATTCTGGCGCTCCGAAGGATCGTCCCCTGTGACTGGAACGCATGGATATTGATCGGAAAGCCTGTTTTCTGCCTGCTTTGCGCCCTGTGGCTCTTCCGGCTCTTTCCGGAAACGCTTCCGCTTCCGGCAGGACTCCCGGATTTTTTCCGGACTGCAGTGCAGATACTTCTTTTATCCACCATGTATCTCCTGTTTCTGCTGTTTTTTCACAGAAAACAGAGTCCGGCCTCTACATGATCACTCGTCGAATTCCACCGTCACATAATACCCGCGGTCATTCTGGATAATATCCTTCACGATGCCCTTTTTGCTCTTCAGTCTCTCCGTAAACCGGAACAATCCCGACATCGCCACTGCCGGCTCGATCATGTAGTTCACATTGACCGGCGTGATGGACTCGCTGACGTCCACCTCCTGTCCGACCTCCACAAGGCCCGGACGTTCCATTTTAAATACGATCTCTCTCATTTTTATCCTCTTTTCTATTTACGGTAACAGGCATTCCAGAAGCCGTGAAACATTTCGTCGGTACCTTCTGGTTCTCACTTTCCGCCTTGTATCATCGCCACAGGCAGTTTCTTCCGGATGCCCAGTGACGTAAAAATGCCGCCAGACCGCTTTTTAGCGCTCCCTGGCGGCATTACCTTTTTACTTTCCCGGCATTGCTGCCATGTTCTCTCAAACCTGTCTGACGAGCTTATTTCCCCTCGTAAATGATCGCAGAATCCACATCATATTTCTGCAGTTTATCTCTTCCCTTTAATCCCGCAAGCTCCATCACAAAACAGATCTTAACGACCTCTCCGCCAAGCTCTTCCACAAGCTTTGCGATCGCTTCCACGGTTCCGCCTGTGGCGATCAGGTCATCGATGATCACGACCTTCTGGCCCGGTTTGATGGAATCTTTGTGGAGCTCGATGGTTCCGGTGCCGTACTCCAAGGCGTACTCCATAGAAACGGTCTCTCTCGGAAGCTTTCCCGGTTTTCTCGCCGGAACAAAGGCTTTTCCCATCGCGTAAGCAACCGGTGTTCCAAAAATAAATCCTCTGGACTCCGCTCCAACGACCACATCGAAATCTACGTCTTTTACCATCTCAAGGAGAGAATCGATCGCCAGCTTTAATCCATCCGGATCCTGTAAAATTGAAGTGATATCACGGAAAATAATCCCCGGCTCCGGAAAATCCGGGATGCTTACTACATAATCTTCCAGCTTTTTCATAATATTTATGGTTCCTTTCTGATTCGATCCACGATTACTTCTATTTTATCACATGTGTTTTTTTCTGGCAACCTTGAGAAAAAGCAAAACGTCGGTTGAATGCCTACCTTTTTTGTAGTATAATCAGAGTAGTTCCGGATTCCGCATGTGAGCGGAATCTTTGTTTGTTTCATCTGCAGATGTCCTCTGAGCGCATTTCTGCAGAATAATATCGCAAAATTGTTCCTTATCGGCACAGTTATAACATTTTTTAGGAAGTCCAATGATCTGAACATCTCACATCTTGTCAGATCACTGTTGAAATTGGTGAAATAATCATGAAAATATCTACAAAGGGTCGTTATGCACTGCGCATGGTCATCGACCTGGCTGAACATGCCGACGATGGCTTTATCTCCTTAAAGGACATCGCCGCCCGCCAGGGTCTCTCGAAAAAATATTTAGAGCAGATCGTTCCACTCTTAAACAAGACCGGAATGCTCTCCACCACCCGCGGCTACCAGGGCGGATACAAACTCGCAAAATCCCCGTCGGAATGCACCGTCGGTGCGATCTTACAGACCACTGAAGGCAGCCTCGCCCCGGTCTCCTGCCTCGAGCACACTCCAAACCCCTGCGAACGTTGCTCCGCCTGCGACACGCTCCCGGTCTGGGAAGGCTTAAACCGCGTCATCATGGATTATCTCGACGGAATCACAATCCAGACGATCCTCGACCAGAAGCATGAGCTCGAGGAAAAGCACAGACTGGCAGCTGAGGAGATCTTAAATCGTGTGAAGGGTCCGTGTCAGTCATAAAATCTGCGGCTTTGTGACTTTTTTATATTGTATTTTATATGTTGAAAAAAAGCTTCGCAAAAAATTGTCTTAAGGCAGTTTCTTACGAAGTTTTTTCTGTGCCTGTTCAACGGCACAGACCGTTACAGATTTATATATTGGGGACGGTAGCATGGCATCCACATATATTCCACTTCCGTCCAACAACAGAACAGCGGTCACACATATTGCTACGCAGTGACCGCTGTCCTGTATTCGTTCGTTAATTGAGGGGGATTTTTTCCAGCACAGCTTGACGCACGGCTGAACTGTTGGGGGATTATTCCTGTAATGTCTTAAACGCCTCGTCCAGATCCTCGATGATGTCGTCGATGTTCTCTGTACCGATGGAGAGACGGATCGTATTCTGTTTGATGCCCTGATCCGCCAACTCCTCGTCGTTTAACTGGGAGTGGGTCGTAGATGCCGGATGGATCACGAGGGACTTTACGTCTGCAACGTTCGCAAGTAAAGAGAAGAGCTCGAGGTTATCGATAAACTTCTTCGCTGCCTCTGCGCCGCCTTTGATCTCGAAGGTAAAGATGGAGCCGCCGCCGTTCGGGAAGTATTTCTTGTAGAGTCTCTGCTGTTCCGGATCATCAGATACAGACGGATGGTTTACCTTCTCTACGAGCGGATGGTTGTTTAAGTACTCAACAACCTTTAATGCGTTCTGTACATGGCGCTCTACGCGGAGAGACAGTGTCTCAAGTCCCTGTAAGAAAATGAATGCGTGGAATGGGGATATCGTTGCGCCTGTGTCGCGAAGTAAGATCGCGCGGATCTTTGTGACGAATGCAGCTCTTCCTGCTGCCTTTACGAAGCTTACGCCATGGTAGCTCGGATTCGGCTCAACTAAGGACGGGAACTTTCCGCTTGCTTCCCAGTCGAAGTTGCCACTGTCAATGATCACACCGCCGATGGTGGTTCCGTGGCCGCCGATGAATTTTGTCGCGGAGTGGAATACGATATCAGCGCCGTACTCGATCGGTCTTACAAGGTACGGAGTTGCGAATGTGTTGTCGACAACCAGCGGGATCTTATGTGCGTGGGCGATGGAAGCCAGCTTCTCGATATCAACGACATCGGAGTTCGGATTTCCGAGTGTCTCAACATGGATCGCTTTTGTATTCTCCTGGATCGCATTCTCTACTTCCTCGTAGTTGAACGGATCAACGAAGGTTGCTGTCACGCCGTACTCCGGAAGTGTGTGCGCTAAAAGGTTATATGTTCCGCCGTAGATGTTCTTTGCTGCGACGATGTGATCACCTGCATGCGCAAGGTTCTGGAATACATAGGTTGCTGCTGCCGCGCCGGAGGCAACTGCCAGTGCCGCAACGCCGCCCTCCAATGCTGCGATCCTCTTCTCAAATACATCCTCGGTCGGGTTTGTCAGCCTGCCGTAGATATTTCCTGCGTCTGTGAGTCCGAAACGTGCTGCCGCATGCTCGCAGTTTCTGAATACATAGGAAGAGGTCTGGTAGATCGGAACCGCTCTCGCGTCTGTCACCGGATCCGGCTGCTCCTGTCCTACATGAAGCTGTAATGTCTCAAATTTGAAGTTTCTCTCCGCTCTTGTTTTCTTTGCCATAGTGATTTTCCTCCTCTTATTCCGGATCGGGACATCGCATTTCATTCCCGAAAAATTTCTTATTTTCATTTACCAACCATCCTATCTGGTTGCAAGGTAATAGTACCATATGTTGGAAAATCTGTCTAATTGGATGTACTCAAGGTTTGCTATAGGTTTTTCCTATTGCTTTATGCTGCGTCAAGGCACCGCAGGAATCATGATCTTTTGCACCCTTTCCGGCATTTCTCATACACTGAACATATAGAACGATCGCAAAGAGAGGTCTTTTGGTATTATGAGAAAATTTCTGGCACCGGTTCTTCTTGTGTTTACGGCAGCGGCTCTGCTTGCCGGATGTAAGAAGAACACGGAATCATCTTTAACCCCCGTGACTTTAAATGAGGTTGCCCACTCCATCTTCTACGCCCCCCAATATGCCGCCATCGAGCTGGGGTATTTTGAGGAGGAGGGAATCGATCTGACACTGGTAAACGGTGCAGGGGCTGACAAGGTCATGACAGCCCTGGTATCCGGGGATGCGGACATCGGGTTCATGGGATCTGAGGCGAGTATCTATACTTATATCCAGGGCGATGATGACTACGCCGTAAACTTCGCCCAGCTCACCCAGCGGGCTGGGAACTTCCTCGTTGGACGGACACCGGAAGCTGATTTCAAGTGGGAAAACCTCATTGGGAAGAAAGTTTTAGGCGGCCGTGCCGGTGGCATGCCCCAGATGGTCTTTGAGTATATCTTAAAGAAGAACGGCATCGATCCCACAAAGGATCTCTCCATCGACCAGAGCATCAGCTTCGGTCTCACCGCCGCGGCCTTCACCAGCAATGATTCCGACTACACCGTCGAGTTCGAACCCTTCGCGACAGCCCTGGAACAGGAAGGAAACGGCTATGTAGTCGCGTCCCTCGGAAAAGACTCCGGCTATGTACCCTACACCGCCTACAGTGCCAAGAAGAGCTATCTCGAAAAGCACCCGGAGATCATCCGGAAATTCACAAATGCGATTCAGAAAGGCCTCGACTATGTGAACACCCACTCCGCTGAGGAGATCGCCGAGACGATAAGCCCGCAGTTTAAGGAGACCGACACCGAAAAGATCGCGATCATCGTGGACCGCTACAAAGAGCAGGATACCTGGAAAGAAAATACGGTCTTTGAGAAGGAAAGCTTTGAGCTTCTCGAGAACATTCTGGAGGAAGCCGGTGAGCTTGACACGCGGGTTCCTTATGAGGATCTTGTGAATACGAAGTTTGCGAAGGCAGCCGCAGAGAAATAACCTTCTAATCGGAGAGATCTGAATTTTTTTAATCATTGTAACTGTTCAGCAGGTCTGCGCACTTGCCGCGCTGACCGTAAGAAAACATAAGCTGGAAGGCAAAAATCCCATCGGCGCAGCCGATCTCGAATGGTTTTTGCTTGTAACTATGAAAATACTGAGGTTACTAATCATTTAAATTCAGATCTCTCCGATATTTTTATACTTCCTCTCCTCTCATTCTCCACCATCCCATCATCCACTTCACATAGTCAGAAAATCCCGCGGGATCCACATCCCGGGCCGCAATGACAGGGATGTTTCCGATCTCCTCCCCATTGAACCGGTAGCGCAGCGTTCCAAGCTGGTCTCCCGCCTTTACCGGGGCCTTTGCGCTCTCTTCCAGCATCAGTTCCCGCTCCACACCGGAAAAGTCCTCGCCGTGGAGTCCCAGATATGTAAAGGTTTCGCCGTAGGAAAGTTCCACCTCCGGCTCTTTTCCGCCTGTCACCGGAATCTTCGGAAGCTCCGGCGGCATCTCATCTTTATAGAGCCTGCAGTTTCCAAACCCATAATTTAAAAGCGTCACCGCGTCCTTAAATCTCGCCTTGAAGTCCGGTGCCGCCATAATCGCGGCGATAAGCTCCACGCCATCCTTTTTTGCTGTGGCGGAGAGACAGTATTTTGCGATACTGGTGGAACCTGTTTTCAGCCCCGTCACCTCGAAATTCGTTGCCATCTTTAAGAGCTTATTTGTGTTGGAGAGACCGAACTCCTTTGTCCCCTGCTTCGTCACATGGGTGATATTCTCCATCCAGATCGTCGTATAGTTTGTGATCTGCGGGTATTTTGTGATAAGTTCCCTGGACATCAGCGCGATGTCCCTCGCCGTAGTCACATGTTCCGGGGAATCCGTGAGTCCACAGCAGTCAATGAACTTCGTGTGCTCCATCCCCAGGCCTTTCGCCCGCTCATTCATCATCTTCACAAAAGTCCCCTCATCGCCTCCGATAAACTCAGCCATTGCCACCGACGCGTCGTTGCCGGAGGCGATGACGATGCACTTAATCAGAGTTTCCACGGTCTGGATCTCGCCCTCCTCCAGGAACACCTGGGATCCGCCCATGGATTTCGCGTGGGCGCTTGTCACCACCTCGTCTGTCAGACGGATCTTCCCTGACTGCAGGGCGTCGAAGATCAGGATCAGCGTCATGATCTTTGTGACACTGGCGGGATTTCTCGGCTCATCCGCGTTTTTCTCGCAGATCACGGTTCCTGTGGATGCCTCCATGAGGATCGCGGATGGGGCCGTGATCTCCGGGCCGGTGTACGGTGTCAGCTCCGGCTGCATCTGCTGTATTTCCATGATCTGATTTCTTATATCCTTTTTCCATGTCCCTTCCCTCATCATCCCGTATCCGCTCACCGGTTCCATCATGAACAGGATTCCGGCCATGATCCCACAAATGCTTCTTTTTCCCCCTCTCATATTTCTACTCCTGACCTGCCTGCTGTTCCATAAAATTTCTTCGCCCGGACGCCATTTTATTCCGCCCTGCGGCACGCTTTTCATGTTCTCAGCCAGTTTTCTCCTTATAAAATATGGCCCGGACATCCCCCTTTATGTCACTGCTTACAAAATGCTTAATTTTTCTATTTCTCGTAGCGTCGGACATGGGGTTGTGCTATGATAGAAGTAATAAATACAGAATTTTATCCGTTGTTCTGTCTGGCAAAGGACGGCGGTTACGAATTAAATTACGAGGTGATATTTTGGAATACAATAATGATTTTGAAAGGCGCCGCGCATATATTTCAAGCCGCGAAAAGCTGCGGAAACGGCGGCGGACAGTTCATATTACGATACTGCTGATCGTTCTCGGAGTTCTTCTCCTGGGAATCGGCGGACTGCTCCTCTTTAAAAAAGGAGGCCGCTTATCCACACAGTTGAAAAACAACACTTCTGAATCTTCGGCGGAATCCGATCCGTCTGGAGATGATAAAACGACTGTTTCACTTGCGGAGAGCGGATCCGGAGAAGACGCTTCTCCGGAGTCACAGGAAGCTGCCGCACCGGCTGCCGCCTACAATACAGGCGATACTGCCCTGGATGGGATTTTAAACAGCGCTCACGCAAAATTCGTCACCTACGACTACGATGCTGCCATCGAGATCTTAAACTCCAACCCGGATTACGCGGAGAATTCCGATGTGAAGGAGCTTCTCGCCGCCTGCGAGGAGACAAAATCCACACTCGTCCGGGCGGATGTAAACAAGATCACCCATGTGTTCTTCCACTCCCTGATCATGGATAACTCCAAAGCCTTCGACGGGGACGCGGATTCCAAGGGCTACAACCAGGTGATGACCACGAAGAGCGAATTTTTAAAGATCCTGGATTCCATGTACGAGAAAGGATATGTTCTCGTAAAGCTCCACGATATTGCCCACGAGGTGACGGACGAAAACGGCAATACGAAGATGGTGGCGGGAGATATTATGCTGCCGCCTGGAAAGATTCCTTTCGTCATGTCCCAGGATGACCTCTGCTATTACGAGTATATGGACGGTGATGGTTTCGCAAGCCGGATGATCGTGGGTGAGAACGGAAAGCCGACCTGCGAGATGGTGATGGATGACGGCTCCGTGTCGGTGGGCTCTTATGATCTCGTGCCGCTCCTTGAGGACTTTATCACGGAACACCCCGATTTTTCCTACCGGGGTGCCCGGGCGGTCCTGGCGTTTACCGGATATCAGGGCGTTCTGGGATACCGGACGGATCCGTCCTATGAGAGCTCCAACCCAAATTATGAGGCCGATAAAGAGATGGTCCGCCAGGTGGCACAGTGTCTCAGGGACAACGGCTGGGAGCTCGCCTCCCACAGCTGGGGACATATCAATTTCGGGAAACGCTCCTTTGAGGATGTGAAGACAGACTCCGATAAGTGGGCCTCCAGGGTGGAATCCCTGATCGGAAAGACGGATATCCTGCTCTACCCATTCGGATCAGATGTTGGCGACTGGCATCCGTACACAATGGAAAATGAAAAATACGCATATCTCCATGAGCTGGGCTTCCGCTACTTCTGCAATGTAGACTCCAGCCAGTACTGGGTACAGTTTGGATCTGACTATCTCCGCCAGGGACGCCGGAACCTGGACGGCTACCGCATGTACTACGACCTGCCGGAGACGAATCCGGATAAAGACCACTTAAGCGACCTCTTCGATGTGACCCAGGTCTTCGACCGCGAACGGCCGGTTCCGGTGGCACCGATGAATTAGACCTGGAATTAAAAACGGACTTCAAAAGTCATATCTCATATGGCTCACGAAGTCCGTTTCTTTTGTTTATATCCGCTAAAGCTTTCACTGGAAGTCCCTTCTGAATACATGGGAACCCGCAGAGCCTGCCAACGGCAGCTTCTTCGGAATTCGAGAAAATCAAAATACGCTGGACAGTTTTTCCATCCAGCGTACCAGGTATTATTCTGCATTTTCTGTTTTTCAGCTGAAATCTTCATTTAGAACTGCACAATATCCTTGATCTCCTGCGCCGGTTCCACGCTCTCGGCGTAGAGCACCGGACCGACACCGTCGTAGTCCGGCCAGAACTCGTATGCGATCTTCGCGCGGACCTTGACCCACTGCTTTGTCTCAAGGTTTCTCGCCTCACGCGCCTTGCAGATAAATCCTAAAAATGTCATATCTGCCTCGCAGCATGTCATCGCCATTCGGCCCGGAACGAAATAGTTCTTCGGGAATTCCGGGGATTTTAATACCATACCGGTGAACTCCACAACTTTTCCCTCGTAGCGGTCCTGCTTATCCATGGCGTCGATGTACCAGATGCCGTAATCCTTCGGATCGATCTTGATCACATCTGCCTTCATGTCGTACGGAAGATCCTCTTCCAGAACCTCCTGCTCGATCTCGCCTTCCGCATCCTCGAAGATCAGCTCTGCCTGCGGGTTTAAAGCCTTTAAGCCGCGGCGGTAGCGGGTGATGTTCTCATCGCTGACTTCATCGCAGCGGTTCATGATCACAAGCTCGGAGCGCTTTACAAGGAGCGCTAAGAGCGGCTTCATGTTGCTTAAATAGAGCTCGAAGGTGGAGCCGTCGATGATCGTGATCTGCTGGAAGAGTTCCCAGGTATCCGGGAGCTGCAGCTGATCCTGCGGCCACATTCCGTTCCACTCGATGAGAACGCGGGCCGGGTCATATAATGCCTCGATCCGTCCGTAGAAATCCTCGTCCATCTCGAAGATATCTTCCACGGTAACGATCTTTGTTCTTGTTTTCTTTAAGATTTCCTTATCGTACTCCGTATCGCCTTCCTCGCAGAGGATCAGAACGGTCGTACCGTCGGCCTGGAAATAGTCCTGCTGTAAAGTATTTGTGATGAACTGGGTCTTTCCCGCTTCCAGAAAGCCGTTGATGACAAATACCGGCATTTTTTCCTGCTGTTTCACTGTCTTATTCTCCTAATTATATAAAATGGTTCCTGCCCACGTCTTGCGCAGACAGGAACTGCCACTGAACAGGTTCTGCAGATCTGGCAGCCTGACCCTGGCAGAATACGTTCATTAAGCCTCAAACGCAGCCTTTAACTCGTCTTCCTTCAGGTTGGAACCGATCACGCACACTTTTCCTGTGTAGATCGGAGCGCCTGTGCGGATCTCGGTCTCTTCCGGTACAAGATCGAAGTAGTACCATGTTCCGTCCGCATCCGGCAGCATTCCCTTTGCGCGGAGAACCTGGCCGTACTTCTCGGAATGTGCGAGTTCCTGTAACAGGGACTCGAGTTTCTCCTTTGTGATGGTACGGTTTGTCTCAAGACCCCAGCTTGTGAATACCTCGTCGGCGTCATGATCGTGGTGGTGATGGTGGTGGCCGCATCCACACTCGCCGTCATGATGATGGTGATGCTCGTGCTCATCATCGTCATCATCGTGGTGATGGTGATGGCCGCATCCGCACTCTTCGTCATCGTCATGGTGGTGATGATGGTGCTCATGCTCATCTTCGTCGTCATCATCGTCATCGTGGTGGTGATGGTGGTGGCCACAGCAGCACTCCTCGTCGTCATCGTCATGATGATGGTGATGGCCCTCTTTTACCTCCTCAAGGAGCTTCTCAGCCATATCATCTGTCGGCTTCTCAATGATCTCAAGAAGCTGCTCGCCGGTGAGCTTGTCGATCGGAGTTGTAACGATAGCTGCCTTCGGGTTCTTCTCGCGGATCATCTCTACACACTGAGCGACCTTGTCTGCGTCAGCGACATCGGTACGGCTTAACACGATCGTTCCTGCGCTCTCGATCTGGTTATTGAAGAACTCACCAAAGTTCTTCATGTACATCTTACACTTCTGAGCGTCAACGACTGTCACGGAACCGTTTAATACAACGTCGATCTCGCCCGCAACGTCGCAGACTGCCTTCATGACGTCGGAAAGCTTGCCGACACCTGACGGCTCGATAATTACACGGTCCGGTGTATACTTTGTAAGGACTTCATTTAAGGAACGTCCGAAATCACCGACTAAGGAACAGCAGATGCATCCGGAGTTCATCTCACGGATCTCGATGCCGGAATCCTTTA
>ERZ791785.1329-NODE-1329-length-12664-cov-2.823459_pt1 | contig 12664 bp, 7 predicted proteins | sample MGYA00509947_ERZ791785 | MGnify/ENA primary metagenome ERZ791785 (study PRJEB30046, sample SAMN00791982) | human gut metagenome | study: EMG produced TPA metagenomics assembly of the A metagenome-wide association study of gut microbiota in type 2...
AAGACCGTCTACTGAAATGATTTTAAAAATCATTTCAGAGACAGCCCCTTTTTTAGGTAATTAGTAAGTTTTCTAAAACTCCTCTGATAGAGATCTTAAGTATTCAATAAATCCTTCTCTTAATTCAGGCTTTCTTAAAGCATATTCTACAGTTGCTTGTAAGAATCCTAATTTATCACCAACATCGTATCTTCTACCTTCGAAAGCATAAGCATACATGGCCTCTTCTTTTACTAATTGAAGAAGTGCATCTGTAAGTTGGATCTCTCCACCTTTTCCTGGTTTAGTTTCTTCTAATATTTCAAATATTCTTGGTGTTATTATATATCTTCCAAGAATAGCAACATTTGATGGAGCATCTTCTATAGATGGTTTTTCAACTAAGTTTTTAACCTTATAAACTCTATCTTCTATATGGATTCCACCAACTATTCCATACTTATTTACATCTTTAGGATCTACTGTTTGAACACCCAGTACTGATGTTTTATATTCTCCATAACAATCTATAAGTTGCTTTAAGCATGGTTTTTCATCATTATAAACAACATCATCTCCAAGAAGTACTGCAAATGGTTCATTACCAACGAAAGTCTTTGCACAAAGAATTGCATGCCCTAACCCTCTCGGCTCTTTTTGTCTTATAAAGTATATGTTAACCATATCTGATATTTCTCTTACCATTTCAAGCATTTCTTGTTTTCCTGATTTTTCAAGTTCCATTTCAAGCTCTACAGATCTATCAAAGTGGTCTTCTATACTCTTTTTATTTCTTCCTGTGATTATAAGTATCTCTTCAATTCCAGATGCTACACACTCTTCTATTATGTACTGTAAAGTTGGTTTATCTACTATTGGTAGCATTTCTTTGGGTTGTGCCTTTGTAGCTGGTAAGAATCTTGTTCCTAATCCTGCTGCTGGTATAATGGCTTTTCTTATCTTATTTCCCATACTTTCCCCCTAAATTATACATTATTTCTATTATGACAAATACTATTATATTATACTTATATATTTTTATAAATACTTATTTAATCTTCAAATTAGTTTTATTCTAATCTTTTAACGCTAGATACTATCTTAAATATTATGAATATTATTAATACTACTCCAAATACAATCAATGCTATTTTCCATTCTATAATCTCATTATTATTAACTAATAAACATTCATTGTACTTCTCAAACTTATCTATATATTCATCAAGAACATTATTTTTTTCATCATTACTAATGTTTAAATCACTTTCAGTATCCAAGTTACTCTCTATTTTATTGTTAAATCTATTTTCATTTATATTTGTATCATTTTCAGTATCACTTATCCCAATTTCATTCTCATCTAAATTAATATCATTAAATATCTCTGCAACATTTATAGTATAATTACTCTCTTTATAATTTGAATATATTTGCATTAATGAGTCAGTATCACCTTCATATAAAATATTATCATTATTCTTATCAATTAACGATATACTTAAATCACTTAAATCAACATCCAAATCTAAATTCATTATTTCCGCTATATCCATAACATTATCATATACGGTATAATACTTAAGAAAATTTATATCTTCATCATTGTTTTGGACAACTTCCTTAATATCATTAACATTATTCTCTATTTCTTGAAAATCTGATTCTGAAATTTCTATATTCTCTAAATACTCAACTATATTTTCACTATAATCTTCGTTAACTCCAAGATCAACTAAAGCTTCTTCTATATAGGATAAATCTCCAGCAGCAACATTAATGCTAAAGATATTTATAAATATAAATAAACTAATACTACTTTTTATAATTTTTCTCATATCAATACTCCTTCTATTTTTTCTAAAGTATTACCATTAATAGGATTGTTTTAAACTTATTTAAATACTGTAATAAAACCTTCGCATTAAAGAAGGATTAAGTAAAGCAACTAAAAAAGAAACCTAAAGGGAGTTACCCCTCTGGTTTCTTCTACTTCATATATTTTATAGGTTTACCCATCCAATCAAAATCTCCGCAATGAATTAACTTTCCTTCTTTATCATAATACTTGCCGTATTTTATCCTTCCTCTTCTATCAACATATCCTAAGGAAGACTTCCATAATTTCAAAACTTCTATTCCAACAACTGCTTGAAAGTTTCCTTTCCATCTCAATTGACCATTTTCGTAAAAATATTTTCCATATCCATGTGGGCTTCCGTAAACAAAATTACCTTCATATTCTAATTTTCCATTATCATAATAAGATCTACCATATCCATGTGCATACCATTTATCTGAATAATATCCCTTACCTTGAATATATTCTCCTTCATATATAAGTTCTCCATCTTCGTAAATTCTACCATTTAGTGATTCAGTATTAATATTTATAAGTCCTATATCCCTTTCAATTTGGTATCTTAATTGCTTTTCAATTTTCCTACTTTTTAAAATATCAATCTCATAAAATGAATCTTCATCAGTTTTTATACTTTCCTTATCTACTTTAACCTTTTTTTCTATAGGATCCTTAAGTATGCTTTTTGGTACAATTGATAATCCCATCGAAATCATCTCCATTCATTTTAAAAATAATTAAACAATCTCCGAACCGCTTGTCTATATTTAAATGATTAACATTTTTACTATTTTATAAACATTATTTTCAAAAAAATAAATTAATTTCAAACTTAAAAAATAGGCTCAAAATGAGCCTATTTTTAAAAGCTGTGCATTATCATAACATTTGTATTAGTATTTGTATTAGGCTCTACTTTTGCAAGTAATTCATCAGCTAAAACATTTAAGTTATCAGCCCAATTAGTACCTACGCAATACTTAACATTTACTCCGTAAATACTTGTACCATTATAATAACTACCTGTTTCTGATAAATACATTTCATCTATCAGATTAGATATATATTCTAAGCAATGAGACCAGCTTTCGAAACTTGCATAACCACCATTTCTTGACTTAATACCACCTAAGTTATTATTATATACTACTAAAGAAGATCTTCCATGACCTGATTCTTCCATATTAAGTGCCATTAAAAATATAGCGTTAACATTATACTTTTGTTCCATCTCATAATAATCTTCTGCTAAGGCTTGAAGGTTGTTTCCTTCTAGCATTTTATAAATTTGCTCCTTAGATAAATTACTTATTTCTCTTAAGTTATCTGGATTATATGTTACTTCTTTTATTTTTTCTTTTATTATTATTTCTTCTGGGACTTTAATTTCATTTTGGAAATACCTTAAATAATCTTCATAATATCCTGGTATAATTTTCATAGCTGCTGATACTGATAATTCATTTATTCCTAAAAACATAATAGCTATGAACATACATGATAAACACTTTAATAATCTCACTATTTTCAATCCTTCCTTATATTATTATTATTCAATACCTATTTTTAAGTATTACCACCAATTTTAATATTAATCATTTCATTGTAAACTTTTTCCTAAAATTTTTTAACTTATCATTAATTATTTATATCTATAATAGGAAATACTACTTTTTGAAACTAATCTAATTTTTATGGAGGTACAATTATGAAAATAACTTTTAATGGCGATCCAATCACCTTAGTTGGGAATCCCTTAAATGTAGGTGATGATGCTCCTGACTTTTTAGTAGTTGATAATACTTTGAAAAACGTAACTTTGAAAGATACCTCTGGAAAGAGAATATTTGTTGTAGTTCCTTCTATCGATACTTCAGTTTGTGATATGGAGGTTCGTAAATTTAATGAAAAAGCAGCAAGTCTTGATGATGTTACTGTATATGTAATATCTATGGATTTACCATTTGCTCAAGTTAGATGGTGTGGCGCTGCAGGAATAGATAGGGTTATAACTCTTTCTGATTATAAGCAAAAAAGCTTTGGTAAAAACTATGGGACATTAATAGAGGAATTTTGTTTCTTAACTAGAGCAATATTTGTAGTAGATGAAAATAATAAGATTACATATGTAGAATATTGTAAAGATGTTATAGATGAGCCTGATTACGAATCAGCTTTAAATGCAGTTAAATAACTTTTATATTTGATGTAATTATGAGTATCAAAGAAAAATTTCATGAATTTGAAGAACATCATCACAAAAAAAAATTAGCCCATGAAATTGATAGGTCTATAAAAAAAGATTTAAAAGAAAGATAAAGACTTGCAGAAGCAGCTTTTCCTGATTTGAAAAAAGAAATAAAACATGATTACAAAGAAACTAAACATAAGTATATTATATACTTTGTTATCAAAAATAAAAATATGCCTTCGGAGTTATTTTTATCTTCCGAAGGCATATTCATATTGATGTATTTTTTATAAAATAGAATTATTTTTTCTTTTTAGAAAACATAAATATTCCACTACCAATTATTATAATCCCAATTATAATTGTTATTCCAAAATAAACACCTTGTCCTGTTGTTGGTAAATCATTATTTCCACTATTCTCTGATACATTTGACCCTTCTGATGGTTTTTCTGTGTTTTCAGATTGTCCTGGAATTTCTGGATTAACTGGTGTTCCTGGTTTATTTTCACCAACTGGTGGTTGTGAATCCACATTAATTTCATTTACAATAACTGTAATAACTAATTCTTTAGCTTTATTTCCACTTTCATCTTCAGCAGTATATGTTATTGTATATTTACCTGATTTAGTTGTGTCTATCTTTTCTATAACTTTACCATTGCTATCCATTATAACAACTTTTACTGTTACATCTATATCTAAGTTATCTTTAGCAGTAACTTCTGGAACTTCAAAGTTTGCCCCATTTTCAAGTGTTATATTTAACTGTCCATTATACTCTATTACTGGTGCTTCCTTATCATCCTTATCTAATTTAGAGAATACACTATTAAATTCATCAGTATTTGGAACTATAACTGCAACATAATGACTATTTGTTCTTTCTAATAATCTAGCTATAATTCCTTTCTTATCTAATCTAATAGAATACTTTTGAGTTCCATCATTTAAAACAGTTCTATTTAATACCACAACTTTATATTTATTTTGTACTTGTTCAACAAATTGATTTAATGATTCTATATTCTCTATCTTATAAGTCATTGGTGATTCTTCTGTTCCATTACCACCAACATTAATTATATCATCTGGTAAAGATATTTCAGGCTTTTCTGGATTTTCCGGAACCTCTGGAACATCTGGCTCACTTGGATTCCCTGGATTTCCTGGGTTCTCTGGTTCACCTGGAATCTCTGGTTTTTCTGGTTCTACTGGCACTTCAGGTTTTTCCTCTACTACTAAAGTTGCTGTTACTTCATCTGCTTTATTACCAAATCTATCAGTAGCATTATATTGTATTGTGTAAGTTCCAGCTTTATTAAAGTCATAATCTCCACTTACTTCTACTTGAATTTCTCTACCTAAATAATCAAGAGCACTAACTCCCTCTAATAAATCAACCTCTTCACCAAGAGTAGTATTAATAGTTTTATTAGTTACTTTTATTACTGGCTTTTGAACATCTGCCGTTGGTTTTGCCTCAACAATTACAGTTGTATCTAATGTTGCTACTTCACCTTCACTATCCTCTACTGAATAGCTTATATTATATGAACCAACTTTATCAGTCTTAACTTCATTCTTAGTTACAGTAATTCTAGATTTATCTATTTCACCGTCTTCATCATCAGTTGCTATAACATAGTCAAGAGGTTCAAAGTTATCATCTTTAGATATTACTATCTTACCTTCAATAACAGATGGATGATTTGCAAGCACTAGTTTAGGTGCAGAATTTAAAGTTAATATATTATTATCTATATTTACTATATCATTGCCACTTACTTGCTTGTTAGTATCATTTAATAAATAACTATAAGCTATTCCATTTTCATCGCTACTAGGAGTGATTTTATATTTTAAAGATCCTCCTTCAACTTTATTCATATCAATTTCTAATATTTCTAATTTCCCAGCCTCTTTGTCTAAAGCTTCAGTAGAAACTACAAAAATATCCATAGATTTCTTATCGCTACTTATCTTAACATTACTCTTTAAATCTTTATCGTCAGAAGATACTAACCACTTTATAGTATCTTCTGCAAAAGTTACATCTCCATCAATCTTAACTCCCAGTTGTAATGATTTTACAACTGGTACTAAGTTATCTAATGAAATCTTAACTGTATCTTTATCAACTTTTTCAACATTCAGATTTACAGAAGCATTAGCCTGATCTTGATCAGAATTTGCATTTGCTAAACTACTTTTTGTATATATAAATGCTCCTATAACAGCAATAACTGCTACAAATAAAGATATAATCTTTTTCTTACTACTTATCTTTCTCATGCTATTCTCCTTATAATTATCTCTTATCTGTAATTCTATTTAATACAGCCTCATCAAGTTCTATTGCTTTCATATTTTTAGAAGTTAGTGTTCTCGTACTATTTCCACCACTTAAGCTTATTTCCGGTAATACATCTGGTACTTCTAATTTAAAGGTATCACTTACCAATCTTTGTCCACCTTCAGTTGCGTCTGCACTATCAGTTCTGTAAAGTTCTGCAAATATCTTTTCATTATCATTCATAAATGTCGTTGCATCTTGTGGCTCTACCCAATAAATCCAAGTTCCTTCAGCTATTTCTTCTAAGTCACCATTATCAGGTACCTCAGCCATAAGTATTCCATTATAATTATCTGCAATATGCTCTTCATTTTGATTTAAAACTAAAGGCACATTAAATGCAGGATTTCCTCTATACTCACCAGTTATTATTATTGAACCTGCTGGTATTGATTTTTCTTCATTTTCATCAGTGTCTGGATTATCAACTACATAAACAAATTTTTCTTTTAATATTCCAATACCATTTTCGTAATTAATGTTATCTTTAGATACTCCAATTTCTATGTTGTCCCCTGGAGGAGTTAGAAGTTCTAATTCAGCTGCAGATATATTCTTAGTTCCTAAAGCAGTAATCTTAACATATCTTGCATTATATGAATTAAGCTGATTTCCACCAGTAACCCCTTCTTTATCAAAGTATATTGTAGCTGTAGGGTTATCTACACTTAAGCTTAAAGTTCCTTCTTTAGCTGTTGTCCAGTTAACTCCATCTTTACTTACTTCAATCTTATATTTATTTAAAGCCGAATCTGCTATTGCATTTTTCTTAAATATGAAACCTGATGTAGTTGTAGGAGCTGTATATTTAATACCAACTAAAGTCTTAATTTCTGTAGTATCTAATATTAAATACGGATTGTTATTTGGATTCATTTCAACTCCGTGAACAGAATTATTATACTCTGATTTACTTAACATTCTACCTTCGTAAGCAGTAGTATTATCGTCATCTAAAGCAAGTCTTAAATCTTCATTTCCTTCACATGAATGAATATCATTATGTGCTTCATCTATACTTATAGTATTAGTAGTTAATATAGTATTAGACTTAGCAATTCCACCATCATGTCTTACCTTAACAGTTCCTAATTCTACAGTATTTGTTGGATTTAAGTTATAATCATAAGCTATTGCTGAATAAGTAACTACTCTGTTATTAATATTATCAACAACATCAGTATAGATAGTTTCCTTATTATCTTTATCTCTTAGAATAAATCCACACGGTTTACCATTTCTATAAATTTCATATCCTAGAATATTATCATCACTCTTATCTACGGATAAGTTTATAGTAACATTTTTATCATTTACATAAGAACCATCTGTAATTAGATTGCCCTTAGAATCTGTTCCAAACTCTGCTGAAAGTGTAGTTCCTTGAGCCATATCTGCAGTTCCTGCCATTCTTCTTCTTCTAGCTTCATCATTAATATATTGAATCTTTCTAGTCTCTTTAGGGAATTGAGCTACATATTGTAAAGTTGTCGCATTTGCTACTATTCCATGAGCTTCATAGAAGTCAGTTAAATCTTTTCCTACAGCTTTTGAAGACATTCTTATTAACCATTGGTCTCTATCTCCATTGGCTCTTTCTTCTGGTGTCATTTCTCTGTATGCTCTATTTAATTTTGCATAGTATGAGTCATTACTTAAATCTGCATCATTATCTGTAAATAACATCTTATAAGTACTATCATCCTCATATGCTAAATATGGTTGCCATAGCATGTTTACTACAACAGTTCTATCAGTAGATAATCCTAAAGTATTTGAAGTTACCTTTTTATATAAATCATCCATTGCTGAAGCATATGGACTATCTTCATCTAACATAGTTCCTGTTATTGCAGTCATTAAGTTATTACTTGTTTCTGGATAAAGTCTATCTCCAATATCCATACAGTGCCCCATTTCATGGCCTATTAACCCTCCATAAAGCTTAGCTTCATCAGCATTTATAACATTTCCTGCATCATCAAATTTGTAAGGAACACCTTGAATATAGTGTGCTGAACCAAATCCAACACCGATATGATGGCTTGATGTATATGCCGCTGCCCCCATCATCATTCTTTGATATTTAATATTTAATCTTGTAAGTGGTGCTCTGTGCTTTCTGAAGTATGCTTTATCTTCCTCATCAATTGTGCCATTTCCATTGAAGTCCTGAACTTCTTCAAATACACCTTTCTTAGCAAAACCAACTTGTACTTCTTGTTCCCAAGCTAAAAGTGCATTGTAAACTCTATCTACTTGAGCTTCTGTATTACCTTCTAAGCCACTTTCTATACCCTTTAATATTTCTGATGCAGGTAAAGTAAGAGTGAATCTATCTCCTTCAATATCTGTTGTGTTTAAAGGTGATGTTTGCTCATCATAAAGATATATATTCTTTACCTTATCTTCATCACTAACTTGTGTCGGATAAAGAGTCTTAATATCTGACATATATGTTTTTAATTCTGAAATATAAGTTCTAATTTTATCCTTAACTTCATTTTCTTTAGAAGTATCATTTATTAAGTTATTAACATTTAAATGAGGAATTTCAGTAACTCCACTTAAACGTATCTGTATATCTGCAGTTGTAGAACCTTGAGTAACTCTAGCCATAACTTGTCCACCTTTTTCTACATCAGCAGTACTAATTGTCGGAATAGTTATTTCAGTTCTACCTGGAGATATTGTGTATACCTTACTTATATATTCTCCTGGTTGTCCATAATTTTGTAAGAATACTATATCAACCTTTGTATTAGGGTCAGACGAACCCATGTATACTGTTATTTGCTTAGCTGTTCCATCATCATCAACTGAAGGTCTTGCAACACTTCCTAAAGATTGATAACTATTTTCCATTCCTAAAGATGGACCTTCATTATCAGTTCTAATACTTGCATCAAGTATTGTTATTTTTTCTGATACTCCCTTATCATTAAATAACTTTTGTGCAATATCTAATTCTTTTTCTAAAACAGACTTCTCTGGATGATATTCACCACATATAGGGTCTGGAGTATTTAATCTCTCTGCTAGCTCATCTAACATATCTTGAGTAACAGTGTCTTTAAGAACTAATCTTAAATCATCTTCGTATAAATCTTTTATATCATCTGCTAAGCTATCATACTCATAGAATTTAAGTTCTGATATTCTTTGTATACTTCCAGCATATCCAGATGTATCTACCTTTATTTTATTTGTAGTTATTGGTTCTTTTAATTTTACAATATAATAATTATGTCCATTAGAAGACTTTTCAGTTACTGATTCTGTATAAACTACTTGTTTATCACCATTTTCATCCCAATAAGTAACCTTAACTTTATATAAGCCCATATAATTGCCTTTTTCTAAAGTTCGTCCTATTCCTATTGATCCTATTGTATAAGTATCATCAAATGTAATCTCTGAACCTCTATCAGCCCCATAGCTAGCTCCTGTATCCCAGTCATTAACTTTCCATTCAGTAGTAAAATCTCCATCAACTAATGCATACTCAGAATCATACTGTAAAGCTGAATCACTACTTGCCCATCCATCAGCATCTAGCTTATTACGTACATCAATAATATGAGTAGTACCAATTTCATTTTCATCTGTAGGTCTATTTATAAGCTTGTACCCTGTCATTTCTGGTGGAGTCGTAGTAACTGTACTTGCTATATATGTATCAGACATCTTACTAGTTCCTAAATGGTTTGTAGCCGTAACTCTCACTTCATAAGCTGTGTTATCTTCAAGTCCATTAATTACGTAACTATGACTTCTAACTAATTTACTTTTATCTGGATTAGTAACTTCAGGACTATTTTCTGTTACCTCTATTCTATCCTCATTTGCCTTTATCCAATTCTTATTTCTATCACCAACTTTTCTATAATAAATATCAAAGTCTCTAGCTTGAGGATGATTTTCCCATGATACAGTAAAAGATTTAAATCCTTGTTCTGTAGTTAAATTTCTTGGTTTTTCTGGTACCTGTATAGGAACAACTCTTATCTCAGATACTGTACCTTTATCTCCATTGTAGTAACTATCAATTAGATTAAAATCAGCATCAACATTATCAGCTATTCCATCAAATGCAGGATGTCCTTGCGCTTCTGGTTTACCTGTTTCAGCTTCATAACCACTTTCCCAATCACCATTTAATGATTGGATACTAACTCTATATAAATCATAAGGCTTGATATCCTTATCTAATATATTCAAACTAGTTTTGTTAGTTTGTAATTTTTTAGTTTGAGTTACATTCCCATTTTCATCTAGTTTTTCATACTTAACTTCATATGAAGTTACATTTGGTTGTGGTTCCCATGTTAAAGTTATTCTTTCATCATGTAGGTTTGTACAAGTTTCAACAGTCTTTATTTGAGGTCTATTCATATCTGGCTTAGGTATTTCTTTATAAACATTATTTAAGAATTCTATCTTAGCAATCTCTGATATATTTTTATTTCCTCTGTTTTCTGTTACATTAATAGATATTTTCTTAACAGCAACTTGTTTTCCAAGATCTATGACTATATCTCCATTTTCTGAAGTAGTAGCCCTAGCTTGACTTTCTTCTATTCCATATGACGCTATCTGAACTTCATTATCTCCAAATGGTATTTGTTCCTCATTTCCATTAGCATCAATATAAGTAATCCAACCCTTAGACGGAGCTCCCGCATTTTCATTGTTAGAAACCTTAGGGGCTTTTATTACTACTTGCTCCATATCAATAGTGCCATTATTTCTAGAAACACTAGATAAATCAAAATCTAACTTTAATGGATTTTTCTCTGATATAGGCCCATTAGCACTTTCTATAGCTATAGGTTTATCAGTATCAACTAATATTTCTTTAATATCCCCACCATCTGGTAGTGAAATATTTTCTCCAGTTATTATTATATTTTCCGGATTTATTATCGCATCTGTATCTACAACTATTGCTGCTCCTTGAATAGCACCAATGTTTTCATTAACATAAGTTAAATCAGCAATATCTATATAACCATCTTTATTTAAGTCATATATAGCTTTAGCATTTGAATCAGCTTTTCCTAGGTTTTCAAATACTAGATTATAGTCTCCCATATCTATTATTCCATCACCGTTTACATCACCAATTAAAAATACTCCATTATAACTTGAAGATGATTTGCTACCACTTCCTAAGATAACTCTCTTAGAGTAGTTAATTATCTCTATATTATCTACCTTAGTATCTATGTAACCTTCACCATTTATTTCTGCACTATAAACTCCTAATTCTAAACCTTCTATTATTACATGTAAGAAATAAACATCATTTTGTCCATCCCCTAATGGTTGCTTTTTGGAGTTTAATTTTTCAATTTTATAAGATGCTCCATTATCAAATGTTCCATTTATATCATTTATTTTTGATATAGTTCCAACTTTAGTTCCTTCTTTAAAGATAGTAAAACTAATGTCACTTTCTGTATTGGCCTTGATAGGCATTGGAAAATTAATATCAAATTCAATTTTCCCCAAAGATTTTGGAGTGCTTTTAGAAGCAACCTTCTCAGTAATTGTTTCATTTGACTCAACTGCTTTAATTTCCTCAACTAATTCATTTGACTCAACTGTTTCATCTGTTTCAATAACTGAAGTTTCTTCTTCTAGAGGAGTTACTATTTCTTCTAAAGAGTTTTCAATGTCTTGTTTTCCCTCTTCTTCTGTTATAGAATCTTCAAAGTTGGTATCTTCACCAATTACATCTGTTTCTTCAATAGTAACTTCAACTTGATTTTCAGCAGTAATATCAGCATTAACCGTATCAGCATTGTTATCAAATGCATGAACAGCTTGAGCAGATAAAGTAGCTAAATTGGTCGTTGCTAATGCAGTCGCAATAGTTTTAGATATTATCTTCTTCTTATTCATTATTTTCCCCATTCTCCTAAAATATACTAAAAAATTTATCGTATCATTTCATATTTTATAATTTTTTGATGTTATTCTCAATAATTTTCAGTAATTATTAGCTAAAATTATTATTTAATTAAATTTTTTCTTCAAACTTATCTTTTTATTTAAAATTAAATCTGTAAATAGTTTATATGTTTTTTTATTTTATTAAGTCCTTCAATATCATTCTACTTATAATACAAAGAGTGGATTTTTAGGTAAAAGTAGGGCCATTACTGACCCTAAACATTTATAAAATTTCTTTATAAAATATAAAAATGAAATTTAAATTATAAAAGACAAAATTTTATTTTATAAATACTTAAGTAAATATATAACTTTTATT
>ERZ791785.1332-NODE-1332-length-12644-cov-10.444118_pt1 | contig 12644 bp, 10 predicted proteins | sample MGYA00509947_ERZ791785 | MGnify/ENA primary metagenome ERZ791785 (study PRJEB30046, sample SAMN00791982) | human gut metagenome | study: EMG produced TPA metagenomics assembly of the A metagenome-wide association study of gut microbiota in type 2...
AGCTGTTCAGGGCCAGCATGGCACCCTCGCCGGTGCCGCAGCCGGTGATGACGTAGTCGGCCGCGCCGCTGTTCAGCAGGATGGCGGCCAGAATGCCGCACTGAACATAGGTCAGCTGGGCGGCATCCTCGGCGGTGTACATGCCGTAGTTGACCACCTCGTGGCCCATGGGCTCCACCACCTTTTTCAGGGCGGCTTCAATGATGCCGTTCTTGGCGGCCTGACTGTTTTCGTTGATGAGTGCAATTTTCATGGAACATTCCTCCTGTTTTTTCGGATACCTCTAAGATACATGAGCGGCGGTGCGCTGTCAAGCGGCCATCAGCCCAGCTTCTTTTTCTGCTGGCGTGCCACGATGGGCATGAGCAGGGGCGTGGGAACGAGCTTCTGGGCCGTGGTGGCAAGGCGCATCAGGGTGCTGGGCACGATGATGGTCTTGCGGCGGAGCATCCCGCGCATGGCTTCCTCCACGCAGAGCTCCGGGGTGATGCCCTTAAGGGCGAACACCACATCGGCGCGGTCGTTGAACTCGGTGTCCACGGGGCCGGGGCAGAGGGCACAGACATAGACCGGGCTGTGCTGCTCCCGCAGCTCCTCGGCCACGCCGCGGGTCAGGCTGACAACGTATGCCTTGGAGGCGTAGTAGCCCGCCATATAGGGCCCGCCCGGCAGCAGGCCCGCCGAGGATGCCACGTTCAGGATGGTGCCGAAGCCCTGTGCTTCCATCTTGCGCAGGGTGAACTTGAACAGCCGGTGCATGGCCAGCACGTTCACCCGCAGCATGGAAAGCTCCTTGCCCGCGTCCGTCTCGGAAAAGGCACCGCAGGCACCAAAGCCCGCGTTGTTGATGAACAGGTCGATGCGTTCGTCTGCCAGTGCTTCGCACAGGGCGGTGACCTGCGCATCCTGCTCAAGGTCGGCGGGTACGATGCGGCAGAGGGTGCCGTGCTTCGCCCGGAGCTCAGCGGCAAGGGTCTCCAGCCGGTCGCGGCGGCGGGCGGTCAGAATGAGCCGGAAACCCAGCCGGGCATAGCGGCGGGCAAACTCCCGCCCGATGCCGGAGGACGCGCCGGTGATCCAGACAGTTTTGGTTGACATAAGCATTCTCCTTTTCTGCGGAAACTCCATTGTCTCTATTCTATCACGGCAGCGGGAGAGAATCCATGCAAAAATTCAAGAAAAAGCTGGCCCTTGTTGCCCGGGAAAATTTGGAGTATAATAGACTCAAAGAACAGCGCACTGACGCAGGAGGAAAGAAAAATGAACAAACCGGTATTGGTGGTCATGGCTGCCGGCATGGGCAGCCGTTACGGCGGCATGAAGCAGATCGACCCGGTGGGCCCCAAGGGCCAGCCCATTGTGGAGTACTCCCTGTATGATGCCCACCGCGCAGGCTTTGAGACCGTGATCTTTGTCATCAAGCACGAGATCGAGGATGCCTTCAAGGCTGCCATCGGTGACCGCGTCTCTCAGGGGATGAACGTGAAATACGCTTTCCAGCAGCTGGATGAGCTGCCCGCAGGCTTCACCATCCCCGAGGGCCGTGTCAAGCCCTGGGGCACCTGCCACGCCGTGCTGGCCGCAAAAGACCTCATCGATGGGCCCTTCGCTGTCATCAACGCGGACGATTACTACGGCCCCGAGGCCTTCAAGGTCATCTATGAGTATCTGTCCACCCATCAGGACGGCGCAGTTTACGATTACTGCATGGTGAGCTACCTGCTCAAAAATACCGTCTCTGAGAACGGCACCGTCTCCCGCGGTGTCTGCGTGGTGAACCCGGACGGCACCCTGCACAGCGTGACCGAGCGCACCGGCATCGAGACCTATGAGGGCGGCATCCGCTGCACCTCCCTCACCGGTGAGGGCACGGATGACCTGCCGGTGGAAGCACCTGTCAGCATGAACCTGTGGGGCTTCGGCAAGAGCTTCCTGGACGAGGCCGACCGCCGCTTTGCGGGCTGGCTGCATGAGAATCTGCCCAAGAACCCTCTCAAATGCGAGTATTTCCTGCCCACTGTGGCCAGCGAGCTCATCGATGAGGGCAAGGCGGCAGTCACCGTGCTCAAGAGCACCGATAAATGGTACGGTGTGACCTACCGTGAGGATAAGCCCACCGTGGTGGCCGCCATCGCCCAGAAAACCCAGGAGGGCCTGTACCCCGAGGATCTGTGGGCGTGATAAGCTGACCACACCCGCTGCGACCCATTACAACGTAGAAGCGCCCCATCCAGTGAAGGATGAGGCGCTTCTACGTATATTTGGGAATATTCGGGGATGGCGTTAGTTGTTCTTGAGCTCCTGTGCCTTCTGCCATGCGTTCAGCACATCGAGCTTGCTTACGGGATTGGCCGGGAAGAACTTCATCTCTTCCGGAGCCGTGCCCTCATCGTTCAGGTCAGGGATAAGCTCGTTTTCCATGGCCCAGCGGGCGGCATGCTGCAGGTCCATATCCTGCTCTTCCTGCCCTACATCGGGGTAGAGCAGTTCGGATTCGGGCATGGGCTTGCCTGCATCCTCCCACAGCATCATGGCAAGAGCGCTGCGGTTGCTGGGGAAGTAGGGCAGAGCCATCAGCTTGCCTGCAAATTCAGTGCCCAGAGAATAGGCCTGATAGCCCAGCACTGCACCGCCCACAGCGGCAGTACCAATGATCGCGGCAGTGCCCAGCACGCCGGGCCCATCATCTTCGATGGTGGCATCACGGTACTGTGCGGCAATATCCACATCACTGCTCATGGTAAAGGTGATGGTCTCTGCCTTGTAGTCCTGACCCAGCGGCAGGGAGAACTTGCCGGTAGACCAGATGTCAAACACCATTCCCTCAGGGATCAGGGTCTTGTCCAGCGTCACGGTCACTGTTGCGCCGTCCGGTACATCGTAGGTCTTTTTGCCGGTGGTCTCGTCAGTAGTAACAGTCAAGGTATCGGTCACATCCTTGTCACCGTTTTTCACGGTAACAATGCCGCCGGTCACGGTCAGCGGGTGGCAGACCGGAGCATTGGGGGTGTGGTCAGCGGCGGCATCACGGTACTTTGCAGACACATTCACATCACTGTTCATGGTAAAGGTGATGCGTTCTGCCTTGCAGTCCTGACCTGTGGGCAGGGAGGTAGACCAACCGTCAAACACTTTGCCATTGGGCACTGCGGTCTTGTCCAGCGTCACGGTCACTTCTGCGCCGTCCGGTACAGAGTAGGTCTTTTGTCCGGTGGTTGCGTCAGTTTTGCTGTTCAGCTTGCTGGTCACATCGCTGCCGTCGTATTTCACAGTAACAGTGCCGCCGGTCACGGTCAGCGGGTGGCAGCTCAGAGCATTGGGGTCGAACTCCCAACGGGCATAGAGGGTGATGTCCTTCGTAATTGCGGTATCGTTCACATCAAAGGGCTGGCCATCTTCGGTGTACCAGCCGGTGAACTTGTAACCCGCACGGGTGGGATCATGGATGGCAGTCAGTTCGTTTGCCTTGGTATCAGTGATTTTTTCGGTCTTATAAACCGGCACCTCAGCGTCGTCGTTCAGTTTGCCGCCATTGGCATCAAAGGTCACCTTGCAGAGGTAAAGAAAATTGCGTTTTTTCAGTTTATAATTGTCATCAATGTTAGAATTGGCATCATTGTCTGCAAGCAGAGCATCTGCGGCGGCCTTGTAGTTTTTGTAGTAGATGGCACCATTGGGGTTCCCAGCCGGACAACCTTTCAGACTGTCTTGGAAAGAAGTCAATCCAGCAGGGAGCATAATGTATTCCAGATGGGTGCAATAGTCAAAGGTACCAGGTCTAATGGTTGTTACATTTTCCGGGATGGTGACGTTCGTCAGATTAATGGAAGTGCAAGAAGCAAAGGCAGAATAGCCGATCGTCTTAATATTCTCACCTAACGAAATCTTTTCAAGAGAAATGCACCCAGCAAAGGCGCCTGTCCCCATCGATTCGATGGCGCCATTGATGGCAAGAGATTTCATGTTGTTGCAAAATCTAAAAGCTTCTCTGCCGATAGAAGTGACGCTTTGTGGAATGGTGACACTCTCCAGATCATTGCAATGATTAAAGGCATAATTGCCGATCGTCTTAATATTCGTCTCAATATTCTCACCGAACGAATTCTCACCGAACGAAAGCGTTTTAAGAGAAACGCATTCACCAAAGGCAGAATCGCCGATGGAAGTGACGCTTTGTGGAATGGTGACACTCTTCAGATTAAGGCAATAATAAAAGGCATGATCGCCGATCGTCGTAATATTTTTACCTAATGAAAGCGTTGTTGTAAGAGGGCATTCCGTAAAGGCCCGGCTTCCTATTGATGTGGCAGCGTCCTTGATGGTAACAGAGTCCAAGTTGTGGCAACCTGCAAAGGCAGAATCGCCGATGGAAGTGACGCTTTGTGGAATGGTGACCTTCTTCAGAGCAGAGCAACCTCTAAAGGCATCCTCGCCGATAGCGGTTACAGGGTGGTGGTTCAACTCTGAGGGTATTTCGATGTCGTAGGAGACAGTGCTTGCTGAATCAACAGGGTTTACTGAATCATCAGGGCCAAGAAATTTTGTGATGGTTGCATTACCGTTATTTACCGTATAGGCATACTTGTAACCCTTATAGCTGTCTTCTGGGTCAGTTGACGTGTCTGCTGCAAATGCCGTGACTGCCGACAGGGGCAGCATGGTGATCATCATGCAGACCGCAACCAATAAGCTAATCAAACGCTTGGGTCTCATAATTTTTTACTCCTTTTCCATGATATTCCCAAAAATTCTCTCTATTTCAACCAAAACAAAAGAGCGCCGCACCGGCCAAACGGCTGGTACAACGCTCTGAACCCTTGTAGACCCGCTGCGCGCTCGCTCTCCTGAAGGGGAAGCCGACGCATCTTCACAAGGAGGTGCAAGGTTTCGTATTACCTTACCCGGAGAGAATAACGTGCGGCTGGCTGCCATATTACAGGCCCTTTTAGCTTTGCGTCGCAGCCTTTCGACTGGCTTGCCGATTCTTCAGTTTTTAGCGGGAATAGCATATTGCACAGGATAAGATACTCTATTTTTTTTTTTTTTGTCAATATGACGAAAATAAATTTGGAAAAGTGTACAAAAAAGGAGCGTATAAGGTGGAAAACAGAATGAAAACAAAATCGTGCAGCAGCACAAGATCTGCCTGACTTTATGGAGGGTGCAGTGCAAGAAAAATGCCCCTGACCGAAAGAAGCCGGTCAGGGGCATTTGGGGTTGCTGCAGCGGTCAGGGTCAGTGCCTGCGCTCGTACTTCAGGCGCTCCCGCAGCTCGTCCAGAGAGCGGTGCTTTTCGCCGTGGCGCAGCTTGGGGTAAGCGCGGAGCATACGGCCCTTGCCAAAGTACTTGGAGCTCCGGGTGCGGGCGCGCATCTCCTCGCTGCGGGCCTGCAGTTCCTCGGCCAGCTGTTCCAGACGGAGCAGCTCTGCCGTGCGCTCTGCGGTGCCCTTGGCAGCCAGCTTGACGGCAGTAGCGGCCTCAGAGGCATTGAGCCGGGCCTCCTGCGAGGACTTGCGGGCGGCTTCCATGGCCTCGTCGGCCTTGGCGCGCAGGGCGGCAGCGGCATCCCGGGGGCTCAGTTTGGCGGCATTGTCCCGGGCCTCGGCAGCTGCCAGCTTGAGCTGCAGGCGGCTCTCGTCCATCTTCTGGTCCACATCCATGGCGGTGGTACCCAGCAGCTCGGTCATGGCATCAGACACGGCGTGCATACTGTCGGCCACCTTTTCCAGAGCATCCAGCTCACGGGCCAGGTCAGAGGCCGCAAAGGCGGTCACCACCACGTCGGCGGCGTAGCAGGCGTACAGGATGCACATGAGGACAAAGCCCACCATCTGGGGGACCATCTCCACAAAGCCCGCGATCACGGGGTGAACGGCCTTCATCACCACAACGGTGCCCACGCCCCACAAAAGGGAGAACTCCAGGCAGATATATCCGCCGATGTTGAAGGGGAAGTCGCTGTAATCCCACCACCGGGTGTGGTAGAGCTTGTAGAGCGCCCAGCCGCCCACCAGCTCCAGCACGCTGGGCAGGATCACGCCGCCGATATAGAGCAGCAGCAGGTTGTCTGCCAGCGGCGAAAGGGTGAACAGCACGATGATCATGCCAAAGCCGTAGATGGGGCAGACCGGGCCGTTCAGAAAGCCGCGGTTCACCAGCTGGCCGGTGGAAACGGCAGCATAGATGACCTCCAGGCACCAGCCCAGGCAGGAGTAGATCAGGAAAAACGCCAGGATCTGATACAGCGAAAAGCCGCAGACCATGGTGTTGACAAAAAAGGACATCTTACTCCTCCTTTGCGGCGGCAGCAGCTTCCTCCGCAGCCTTCATTTTTTTCAGGACCTTGGGCTCGATCCAGGTCACGGCGGCATCGCCGGGCAGCTTTTTGGCGATCAGGGCCTTGATCCTGATGCCCATCTCGGTGAACATCCCCTCGTGCTCGGTGCGGATGTTCCACTCCGGCTCGTTCTCGTGCAGGTCAAAGGTCTTCCAGGTGATCTCGTAGCCGGAAGCGGGGAAATACTCCAGGCTGTCGCGGAACAGGTCGTCGTCATCGGTCTTGAAGTAGATCTCGCCGCCGTCCTTGAGGAATTCGCGGTACTGGATGAGCTGGCGGGGATAGGTGAGCCGGTGCTTGTTGGAGGAAGCGTTCTTGCTCCACGGGTTGCAGAAGTTGATGTAGATGCGGCTGACGGTATCCTGGGCGGTGAGCACGCCCTTGATGCGCTCGATGTCGGTGCTCATGATCTTCACGTTGTCGATGGGGCGGCCTGCCTCGGTGTAAGCGGCCTCGATCTTACGCTTGGCAAGGATCAGCACCTTATCGGTGATGTCGATGCCCAGATAGTTGTTCTCCGGGTGGGCGCAGGCCAGCTGGGAGAGGAAGCCGCCCTTGCCGCAGCCCAGCTCCAGCACAAAGGGCTGCTCCGGGCGGGCATACTGTGCGTGCCACTTGCCGCCCCAGATCAGGGGCTCGTGGACGTGGAAATCGGCGGCCATCAGCTCATCGTGGGCGTAGGGTTTGAAACGCATTCTCATAGTTTGTAATTCTCCTTAAAATTAACGTGGCTCGCCCTCTCAGGCGCTGACGCGCCAGCTCCCCCAAAGGGGGAGCCTTTGGCAAAAACGGATGGTTTTCCGCACTGCCAAAGCCTCTCCCTTTGGGAGAGGTGGCTTTGCGAAGCAAAGACGGAGAGGGCGAGGATGCTTACCGGTCTTGCTTCCGCAAAAATTCTTCCACCTGTTCCGGCTCTGCGGCGCAGCTTCCCTGACAGATGCCGGGTTTGCCGCCGCCGCGGCCATTGAGGGCGGCGTTCAGGGCTTTGGTCAGGGCACGGACATCGCCGCCCGCCTGGGCGATACAGTAGCCGGTGCCCTTTTCGTTGGGGGTCAGGGCCGCGCACAGGCCGGTGGTGGCTTCGGTCAGGCGGCTAGCCAGCCGGTGCAGGCCGTCCGGATCCAGCCCCGGCACGATGCGGATGGCATCCGCACCGGGCGTTGCCTGCGCGGCCAGCGCGTCAAAGAGCTGGCTGCACAGCCCGAAGTGGGTGAATTTCAGGGCGGTGTACTCATCATACACCCGGTGCACGGCGTTGGCCGTCTCGCTGGCCTTGGCGCTGAGCAGGGCACCGATCTCTGCCTGCCGCGCCCGCATGGCCTGCGCGGCTTCCAGCGCGCGCCCGCCGCAGACGATGCTCAGGCGTACGCCGCCCTTATAGTTTTCAGCGGCCAGGATCTTGATCTGGCCCACCGCACCGGTAAAGGCGGTGTGGGTGCCGCAGCAGGCACAGACATCCGCCCCGGGGATGGTCACGATCCGCACCTGCCCCTCGATCTCCTTTTTGGAGCGGTAGGTCAGGGCGGCCAGCTCCTCCCGGGTGGGGTAGGTGATGTTCACCGGCACATTCTCCCAGATGATGCGGTTGGCGGCAGTCTCGGCTGCTTTCAGCCCCTCGGCGGAGATGGGGGTGTTCGTGTCCATCCGCACGGCATCGGAGCCGATGTGGAAGCCCACGTTCTCGGCCCCGAACATGCTGTGCAGGATGCCGGAGAGGATGTGCTCGCCGGTGTGCTGCTGCATCTTGTCAAAGCGCCACGCCCAGTCGATGGCCTGTGCCGCTTCGGCACCGGGCACCGCCCCGGCGGGCAGGGAAGTGACCATGTGCCAGATGACACCCGCCTGCTCGTGGACATCGGTGACGGTCAGCACCGTGCCGTCGGCAAGGGTCAGGGTGCCCCGGTCGGCAGGCTGGCCGCCGCCCTCGGGGTAGAATACCGTGCCGTCCAGCGCGATGCGCCCGCCGCCGGTCCGGCTGTCCGGCTCTGCGGCTAAAATATGCCCCACCGCCTCCCGGCGGTAGGCATCGTGTTCATAGTATTTTTCGGTTGGCTGCATAAGCACCTCCTAATATAAAAACAAGTATACCACGTTTTTTGCCTGTGGAAAATAGTCTGCAGTTATGTTATGATAGAAAACAGACAAGCCCCAGCAAAAAGTTTGAGACGAGGAAGGATTTACAATGCGTGAAAGTGGTATTCTGATGCCGGTGTCCAGCCTGCCCGGCCCCTACGGGATCGGCTGCTTTGGCAAAAAGGCAGAAAAATTTGTGGATTTCCTTGCAGCGGCAGGCCAGAAGATCTGGCAGATCCTGCCCCTGAGCCCCACGGGCTATGGGGACAGCCCCTACCAGAGCTGCTCTGCCTTTGCGGGCAACCCTTATTTCATTGATCTGGATGCTCTGAAAGCCGAGGGGCTGCTGACAGCCGCCCAGCTCAAGGCCGAGCCTTGGGGCAAGGACCCGCTGAACGTGGATTACGGCACCCTGTACACCAGCCGCTACAAGATCCTGCGTGCCGCCTACGCCGCCTGGCGCAGGCAGTGTGCAGGCCGGCACGGCTGTGCCCATTACTATCCGGATGCGTACTATGCCTTCACGCTGGAAAACGAAGGCTGGCTGGAGGATTATGCCCTCTACATGGCCCTCAAGACCGCCAACGGCATGAAGAGCTGGACCCAGTGGCCCCGGGAGTACCGCAAGCGGGAGCCGCAGGCGCTGGAAGCTTTTAAGGCAGAGAACGAGGAAGAGATCGGCTTCTGGAAGTTTCTGCAGTACGAGTTCAGCATCCAGTGGAAGAAGCTGAAAGCCTACGCCAACGCCAACAACGTGCAGATCCTGGGAGATATCCCCATCTATGTCTCGGCAGATTCCGTGGATGCCTGGGTGGGCGGCCCGCTGTTTGAGCTGGATGCAGACGGCGGCTTTGCCCGGGTGGCAGGCTGCCCGCCGGATTACTTCTCGGCAGACGGCCAGCTCTGGGGCAACCCGCTGTACAACTGGCCCTACCATAAGCAGACCGGATATGCCTGGTGGATCCAGCGTGTCCGCCATGCGCTGGGCATCTATGATCTGCTCCGCATCGACCACTTCCGTGGTTTTGATACCTACTGGGCCATCCCGGCAGACAGCACTACCGCCAAGACCGGCAAGTGGGAGACCGGCCCCCGGATGGAGCTGTTCAACGCGCTGGAAGGTGCGCTGGGCAAGCTGCCCATCATCGCCGAGGATCTGGGTGAGCTGTTCCCCAGTGTGCGGGAGCTGCTGGCAGACAGCACCTTCCCGGGCATGAAGGTGCTGCAGTTCGCGTTCGGCGGCGGGGACAGCGAGTACCTGCCCCACAACCACGTCAAGAACAGCGTGGTCTACCCCGGCACCCACGACAACACGACGCTGACCGCCTGGTGGGACGAGAGCGCATCGGCCAAGGAGAAGGCTGTGGCCGCCGCCTACCTGCATCTGACCGGCTGTCAGCCCACCGCAAAGGAGGTGGCCGCTGTCAAAACAGAGGCGGCCCGCACCGCGCTGCTCCGGGCCGCGCTGGGCTCTGTGGCCGACCGTGCCATCATCCCCATGGCCGACTGGCTGGGCCTGGGCGAGGAAGCCCACCTGAACAGCCCCGGCAAGCTGGGCGGAAACTGGGGCTGGCGCGCCGCCGATGGGTTCGACACTGCCGCGCTGGCCAAGCGCATTCTGGCGGAGTGCGCCGTGTACTGCCGTACAGAACCGGGCCGGAAATCCGGAGTGTGTTTAGCAGTTTGACGAAAATGTAAAAAAATACGTTAAAGTTTGTGCGTTTTGCTGGAAACGCCCGGCACAAGATGGTATAATTCCGGTAATGGGGGCTGCGCTTTCAGCGGCCGTGTGGCAAAGCTGTGCCGGAGGGGAGAGAGTCCGGCACCGGATAGTGGGGAAAAACGCATGAAAAAAGAATGGACGGAACAGGATCTGCGCGCCTTTGCAGAAAACGCACAGACCGCCTTTGAGGACGTGACCCTGACGGAAGCCGATGAGGAGGCCGCGGACACCTGGCAGGACGATGGCCTGCAGGTGGATTATGTCCTGCGCAATGGGCAGGTGGACTGCGTGCTGCGCCGCCTGATCGAGGCGGACGGCAAGCTCTGGCAGCTGCAGATGACGGCTCCGCTGGCGGGCAGTGACCTGCCGGAGGATCGGATGACCGCGCGGGAGCGGGAGCTCTGCCGGGACGATATGAATCACGATTTCCTGACCGGTGTGTTCAACCGCCGCTATTTTGAAACGGAGTTCTGCACCCGGCTGGATGAGTGGACGGATGCTCACCGCTGTGCTTCGCTGGCGCTGGTGGCGCTGGACGATGAGGACGGGATGCGCACCCGGCAGGGCGATGCCGTGATGAACCAGCTGGTCTGTTTTGTGGCCAACCAGTGGAAAAAGTACTACGACCGCCCTGCAGAGCGGGTGGTCTGCCGCCTGACGGACACGCTGTTCGCCATCGGCTGTGCGGATAAGAACTGCGCAGAGCTGGCCGAGGAGCTGAACGGCATTTATGCCGAGATGCCCCGCGCGTGCGTGGCATCGGTGGGCCTGATGCGCCGGGTGCCCTTTACCCAGTCCATTGGCTGCGCCTGCACCGGCGAGGTGCGGGGCAAAAACTGGGACGCGCTGTATCAGCTGTGCGAGCAGCGCCTGAAGGCGGCCCAGACCGCCGGCGGCGACCAGATCTGCAGCAAATAAACCGAATGCATAAAATCCCCCTTGGCGGTACAAGCTAGTGCCACAAAGGGGGATTTTTGTATGGAAAATCAGAAAAATGATAACCTGAATCTGCTGGAAGCGGTGGTGCAGAACACGGAGATGGGCAAGAACACGCTGGAACAGATCGTGCCCATGACCGAGGACCCTGCCTTCCGGGCCGAGCTTCTGCGGGAGCGGAACCTCTACCGGGAACTGAATCAGGAGGCCCACACCGCCATCGAGGCCTGCGGCGGCACGGCTCAGGGCCAGAGCATCATGGCAAAGCTCAACACCAAAATGGGCATCGGGATGAAAACGCTCACCGACAGATCTACCCGCAATCTGGCCGAAATGCTCAGCGAGGGGAGCAGCCAGGGCGTGATGGACTGCATCAAGAGCCAGAAGGATTATCCCGATGCGGCTCCCGGCTCCAAGCGCCTGATGCAGAAGCTGCAGGATCTGGAGGAAGAGAACCGGCTGAAACTGGAGCAGTTTCTGTAAAGGCCGCTCCGGCTGCTCAGAGTGCTTCCACCATGGCCGCCACGATCCGGGTGGCGGTAGCCACGTACTCGGCGATGCTGAACTTCTTGACCACCAGCACCTCGTGGCCGTCTTCGTCGGCGTTGTCGCTCATGGCGCGCAGGATGACACAGGGCACATCGTTCTTGGCGGCGATCTGGCTCACGGCAGCACCCTCCATCTCAACACAGTCGGGGGCGCACTTGGCTTCGATGGCGGCCTTGGTCTCGCTGTCGCCCACGAACAGGTCGCCGGTGGCGATCTTGCCGGTCAGGGCCTTGACCCCTGCCTCGGCGCAGGCTTTTTCAGCGGCGGCGATGAGGGCCGGATCACCGGCGTACTCCTTCAGGTAGGGCGGGTTCTGGCAGATCATGTCCAATTGGGCATCGTGGTAGAGCACCGTCTTGCCGATGACCACATCACCAATGCCGATCTTGCTGGTCATATTGCCTGCAATGCCGGAGAAGATGATCTTCTCGGCACCGTATCGGGTGATGAGCACCTGAGTGGTGGCGGCGGCATTGGCCTTGCCCATGCCTGCACAGCAGACCACGACCTGCTTGCCTGCCAGCGTGCCCCTGTGGTACTCCACGCCGCCGTAGGGCTCCACGGTGACGTTTTTCAACTTTGCACACAGCTGATCGACTTCATCGGGCATTGCGCCCATAATTCCGATAATCATATAGATGTCCTTTCTCCCGGGCAAAAGTGTCTCCCGCGCGCCGCGCGGGAGACACTTTTATCATACATCAGACGTTGAACAGGAACTCGATCACGTCGCCGTCCTTCACGACGTACTCCTTGCCCTCGGTGCGCTGCAGGCCCTTGGCCTTGACAGCGGCATAATCGAAGTTGTTGGCTTCCAGGTCGCCGTAGCCGATGACGCTGGCGCGGATGAAGCCGCGCTCGAAATCGCTGTGGATCTTACCGGCGGCCTGAGGAGCCTTGGTGCCCTTGCGGATGGTCCAGGCACGGCACTCCTTCTTGCCGTCGGTCAGGAAGGAGATGAGGCCCAGCAGGTCGTAGCTGGCGGTGATCAGGTTGTCCAGGCCGCTGGCCTCGATGCCCATCTC
>ERZ791785.1338-NODE-1338-length-12598-cov-2.760344_pt1 | contig 12598 bp, 14 predicted proteins | sample MGYA00509947_ERZ791785 | MGnify/ENA primary metagenome ERZ791785 (study PRJEB30046, sample SAMN00791982) | human gut metagenome | study: EMG produced TPA metagenomics assembly of the A metagenome-wide association study of gut microbiota in type 2...
TGCTCAGATCGTCTACAGAGCGGATTTTGCTGGTAGAATGACGCAAAAACGCAAGCGGAACTTCTCCTTTTGGAATACCGCATCCATTGTCTGTAATGCGTATAAAAGAAATGCCACCCTCTTTAATCTCCACAGTGACCGCACTTGCCCCTGCATCAATAGCGTTTTCTACCAACTCTTTTATAATAGAAGCAGGACGCTCAATTACCTCTCCCGCTGCAATTTTATCGATTGTAATTTGATCTAAAACTTGAATATTTACCATAAATGCTTCCTCTTTTCACAATTACCATCTGTTCTTCAGCTTGTTCTGCAGACGATGAATCGTATTCAGTGCATCCATCGGAGTCAGATGTGCAACATCAAGCTCTTCCAGTTCTTTTAAGACATCATCATCCTTTACCGTGTCAAACAGCGACATCTGTGCCAGATCCACCTCATCGTATTTTTTCATTTTCTTTTTCGTATCCGCAGACTGCACGGAAATGTCACGTACTCTTGTTGTGATATCAGCCTCACTTAGTTCACTTACAATTTCTTTTGCCCGTGCAATAACAGATTCCGGCACGCCGGCAAGCTTTGCAACTTGAATTCCATAGCTTTTGTCTGCTCCGCCTTTCACAATTTTTCGCAGGAAAACAATATCGTCTCCTTTTTCTTTGACGGCGATACAATAGTTATTCACACTGTCAATCTTTCCTTCCAGTTCTGTCAGTTCGTGATAATGTGTTGCAAAAAGTGTCTTTGCCCCCAACAGTTTACCGTTACTGATATGTTCCACAACTGCCCAGGCAATACTAAGACCGTCAAAAGTACTTGTCCCACGTCCGATTTCATCTAAGATTAAGAGACTTTTGCTTGTGGCATTTCGCAAAATATTTGCAACCTCTGTCATCTCCACCATAAATGTACTCTGTCCGGATGCAAGATCATCAGATGCTCCCACACGGGTAAAAATACGATCTACAATTCCGATATTCGCTGTCTCCGCAGGCACGAAAGAACCGATCTGTGCCATGAGAACAATCAGCGCTGTCTGACGCATATAAGTGGACTTTCCTGCCATATTCGGTCCTGTAATAATGGACACACGATTCTTTTTATCATCCAGATAGGTGTCGTTTGCAATAAACATATCATTTGGAATCATCTTCTCCACAACCGGATGACGTCCGTTTTTTATGTCGATGACGCCCTTTTCGTTAATCTTCGGACGCACATAGTTGTTGCGTTCTGCGACGAGTGCCAATGATGCAAACACATCGATCTGCGCGATTGCCTTCGCTGTCTTTTGAATTCGAACGACCTCATCTGCAATCGTGTCTCGAACATTGCAATACAGTTCATATTCCAACGCATACAGCTTATCTTCTGCGCCTAAAATAGTATCTTCCAATTCTTTCAATCTCGGAATGATATAACGCTCTGCATTGGCGAGTGTCTGTTTTCTTGTATAGTAATCCGGGACAAGTTCCTTGTAGGAATTCGTCACCTCTAAATAATAGCCAAATACTTTATTGTACTTGATTTTTAAATTTTTGATGCCTGTCTTTTCCCGCTCTTCTGCTTCCAGCTCAGCAAGCCAGGTCTTTCCTTCCGTCTTTGCATTGCGAAGCTTATCTACATCCGGGTGATAGCCTTCTTTGATAATACCGCCCTCTTTCATTGCAAGCGGCGGTTCCTCGCAGATTGCATGCTGAATTAACTGGCACAACTCTTCAAGTGTATCCAGCTCTTCATATAATTCTTGCAAAAGTGGAGTCTTCATATCTCCCAAAATATATTTGATATGCGGAAGCATCTCCAAAGAACTTTTAAATGCAATCAAATCTCTTGGATTTGCTGACTGGTAACTGATCTTGCTGATCAGACGTTCCAAGTCATATACCGGTGTTAAATATTCCCGGATCTCTTCTCTGGAAATCGCATCATCTTTTAGCTCACCTACTGCATCTAGTCGCTTTATGACCTCTTCTCTATGAATAAGTGGTTGCTCCACAAAACTTCTAAGTGTTCTGGCTCCCATTGCAGTCTTCGTCTTATCAAGCACCCATAACAAAGATCCTCTTTTTTGCTTTTCGCGCAAAGTCTCACACAGCTCCAGATTTCGTCTGGAGGAGCTGTCAAGGAGCATGTATTTTCCGGTTGTGTAGCTGATGATGCCTGTCAGATGTGCAAGTGAAGTCTTCTGCGTCTCATACAGATATTGAAGCAGTGCACCGGCAGCGATCAAACCACAGTTATAATCTGTCAGTCCAAGTCCTTCCAACGAAGATACTTTAAAGTGGTCTTTTAATACTTTTGTACACATCCCATCATCAAAATACCATGCATCTAATGAATAAATCGTGATTCCAAGCCGATTTTTCAGATCCTCAAGATCTAGTCCGCTCATATAAAGTGATTCATTACAGATGATTTCAGATGGAGAAAACTTTGCAATCTCATCTAAAAGCTTTCTCCCGCTGTCGAGTTCTGTCACAAAATAATCTCCGGTGGAGACATCTGCTACCGAAAATCCATAGCGGTCGGCAATGTAAACAATACACATAATATAATTATTTTTTGTCTCATCCAACGCCTGTGTGTTAATATTCGTCCCAGGAGTCACAATACGAACCACTTCACGCTTTACGATACCTTTTGCAAGCTTTGGATCTTCCACCTGCTCACAGATTGCAACTTTATATCCCTTTTGTACTAATCTTGTGAGATATCCCTCTACAGCATGATAAGGAACGCCGCACATCGGTGCCCGTTCCTCAAGTCCACAGTTTTTTCCGGTTAATGTAATGTCCAGTTCTTTGGTGACGGTAAGCGCATCATCAAAGAACATTTCATAAAAATCACCTAATCTATAAAATAAGATGCAGTCTTTGTACTGTTCTTTTGTCTCCATATATTGCTGCATCATTGGAGTTAATGTACTACTACTCATATTTTCCCCTTAACATTGTTTTTCTATTAGTAAATCTTCCTATTTAAATTACATCAACAATGATAACAAACTTTAGCAATCTTTTCAATGAAAAAAGCAGTCTCCTACATACAATCATTACTGCTGTACCAAAAACCTTATCTCAATTCCAAAACAATTCGTTTCAATGCTTTTCTAGAGCACATGATATTTCGGTTTCTCCTCTCCATAAATCCAATACAGCAGATAACCGCTCAAAAAAATCCCAAGTGCGCACAGCCCGGAGAAAATAATTGTAAACGGAAGACAGATTTGACCGAACAGCTGAAATGGCTGATCACTGTAATCCCAGACAGCCCAGCCCAACCATTTATTGACGATTATTCCTGTGATAAACTCTCCGGCAGTCACGAATATCGTGCACCGAAGTACCTGCATCCAAAGTGGATCACTCCATTTTACTGCCATCCCCTGTACTCCAAAAAACAACAGACAAAATCCTCCAAGCAAAAACATAGACCAATGCGAAAAACCGCGAAAAATCATCTCAAACGTGTAGTAAAGGGTCCCTCCAAGCGTCCATAAAAATAAATATTCACTGAGTTTTTTCATTAAAAAACGTCCTTCCCATGTAATTTCCATATTACATAGTTTGGACGCTTTTTCAAAAATTATAGTTGGAAGTTATTTCATTTCTCCAAGATAATAAAATCCTTTACATTCCTTCAGGTTCACATCAACAATTTTCCCGATAAGACTTTCATCTCCCTTAAAATGAACCAAGATGTTATTGCTCAGACGACCTGTCACAAGTGAGTCGTCATGATCGTTCATGGATTCTACCAAAACAGGCTGTGTAGTTCCTGCGTGTACACTGCACACCTCTGCGGAAATCTCCTGAACTTCTTTTAACAGACGGTCAAAACGATTTTTCACAACATCGTCAGATATCTGATTCTCCATAATAGCAGCAGGTGTTCCGGTCCGTTTAGAGTAGATGAATGTAAATGCACTGTCATAGCGAACCTTTTTCACGACATCCATTGTCTCCAGAAAATCTTCCTCTGTCTCGCCTGGGAATCCGACAATGATATCAGTTGTCAGCGAAATATCCGGCACTGCTTCTTTAATTTTGCGTACCAACTCCAAATACTGCTCTTTTGTATAATGCCGATTCATCTTTTTCAGAATCTCAGTACTTCCTGACTGAACCGGAAGGTGCAGATGTTTACAGATCTTCTTAGAGTGACGCATCACCTCAATCAATTCATCGGATAAATCTTTTGGATGGGAGGTCATGAAACGAATTCGTTCCAACCCTTCAATTTTTTCAATTTCCTGTAAAAGCTCTGCAAAAGTCATCGGCTCATCCAAATTTTTCCCATAAGAATTGACATTCTGTCCAAGCAGCATCACTTCCACAACACCGTCGGCAACAAGTGTTTCAATCTCCCGGATAATATCTTTTGGATTTCGGCTCCGCTCACGTCCGCGGACATATGGAACGATACAATAGCTGCAGAAATTATTACATCCAAACATGATATTGACTCCGGATTTGAACGAAAACTTGCGCTCACTTGGAAGATCTTCTACGATCTTATCTGTGTCTTTCCAGATATCAATGACCATTCTCTCTGACTCGAAACGAGTGGCAATAAGTTCTGCAAATTTATAAATATTATGTGTTCCGAAAATCAAATCTACAAAGCGATAACTTTTCTTTAATTTTTCTACAACTTCCGGTTCTTGCATCATGCATCCGCAAAGTCCGATCATCATGTGTGGATTGGATTTTTTGACATGTTTCAGCTGACCAAGACGTCCGTAAACACGCATATTTGCATTTTCACGTACTGTACATGTATTGTAAATGACAAAATCCGCTTTGTCTTCATCAGGTTCCTCCACATATCCAATCTGTTCGAGCACACCGACAAGTTTTTCTGAATCCCTTGCATTCATCTGACATCCGAATGTTGTCACACAAAACGTCAATGGTCTTTGCAGTTCATCTGATATCTGTTTCACATAAGCACGTGCCTTTTTCATAAAATAATATTGGCGCTCCGGCTCATTAACCGGCGCCTCATTTGTTATATCGATTGTCTCTAAATAAGTCTCTATATTTTTCAATGTATATGTATCCTTTCGTAATTTATTATATGAACCGATTCTGTGCCAGATCATATTCATAGTCAATCTCTGCAAGTCGCTTTGTCAAGGTTTTCCGGTCAATCTGAAGTTCCTCACAAAGCAAATCCAAATTGGAATAATAATCCCGCAGTTTAGTGTTGATTACACTCAACAGGAGCATAGGGTCTTTTGGTAATTCTTCAAACATAATAAGTCTCCTCCGTAATAATTCCGTCCGGTCGAATATCATAACTGTCTGTGGGAATGGAATCCACTACCTGAAATTCAAACGCAAGAGCAAGTGTTCGATATTGCTGATGCTTTATGAGATATTTATCATAAAATCCTTTTCCATATCCGATCCGGTTCCGATTCCGGTCAAACGCACTTCCAGGTAAGAGCACAAGCACCGAGTCACCTTTCGCCTTCTTTTTCGTGACAGGTTCCCAAATACCTGAATATCCTTTTTCAAGCTCATCAAACCTTTGCACATAATAGAATTCCATATCATCTCCACATACTTTCGGAACTGCTGTCTTTTTCCCATGCTTTTTCTATGATACGGCGAGTACCGACTTCACGACGGTAATCCATGTAGCAATAAATCTCTCTTGCTTCCACAAAGAATGGGTGTTCCATCAAACGTTTCACAATGAGATCGCTTTTGAACTCCCATTCTTCCTGCGTCATATGCGTTCGCTTTTCTAAAATGCGTGCTCTAATGTCCCTTTTTGTTTCCATATTTCTCACCAAGATTTGTAATCGAACCGTCCAATTCCTGGATAGAGATATTATCTAACTGTCCCCGCAGATTTCGCTTGAAAGAATCAACAAATTCTCTTCTTAACACTTTCTGCTCTTTTTTTTCTGCATCGGTCAGTCCGACTGTTTTGGATTTTTTATATAGTTCATTAATTCGCTGAATTTTTTCGTCTGTCATTTTCTTTTGTTCCTTCCTTCTAATACTTCTCTTATATTACACTATATTCTTTTTGAAGTCTACCATCTATTCCAGGGCAGTAAAATATTTTAACTGGAATAATTTTCTAAGAATCCGTAAACTTCTCCGATAGTATCTGCCTTTTTCCCTTTTTTTACTTCCTCTTGAATCCGCTCCGGCAGATACTGTATTTCAATTGTCGTATATTCATAGACCGTCTTTTCATCGGATAAATATACGATAATATAGCCGTCTTTCTCTTTGATAAAATACCCTTCTTCTTTTTGAGCAGATCCTTTTGTCTCTATTACGTTTTCCTGCTTTTTCTGAATCGATTTTTGTTTTGCCTCCAATTTACGCATTGCACGATCATAACTCAACTGATATGCACATACAAGAACTAACGTAAACACGATCATTCCAATCAAAAAACCAATACCATATCTTTTTTTCATAAGGACAACTCCTTTTTATTATACAGTATTGGTTTTCTTTTCTATTTTATACAAGCATATAGAGATTTCTTTCTATGATCAATCCTTCTCGTTCTTCATAATCATAACGCTCGCTTTCTTTCATACATGCATATACAAATGCATGAGCAAGCTCTAATGATTCTTCAAGTGACTTATTGTTTAAATATGCCCCCACAAATACACCGTCAAACGTATCCCCGGTTCCGTGGTATTCACAGGCAAGGCACTCTTTTTCAAACAGTTGCATCTCTCCGTTCTCGTAGAGGACAATTCCCTTTCTTCCAGAAGCGCAGGGAACGCTTGTCATAACAATTTTTTTTGCTCCGGCTTTTTCCAAATCCTGACAAATTGTAAGAATTGTTTCCTGTATCATATTTTCTGAGCAGGAAGTTTGGGTGAGAAGACATCCTTCTGTAATATTCGGCATGATAATACTTGCATACGGAAGGAGCCGTCTCATAGATTCGCCATAAGAGCTGTCAAAATTCGTATAATATCTGCCGTGATCTCCCATGATCGGATCAATAATAACTTCTGTGTCGGGAAAGCAGGAAAGAAAATATTCAACTGCCTCAATCATACCCTCACTGCCTAAATATCCGACAAATATCAAATCGAACGTCACCTGATTTGCAACATAGTGATCCGCACATTCCCGAATATATGTTGTCGATATCTTTTCCATGGCAGGTTTTCCATATCCCCCTGTATGGGTGGATAGTAAAATCGTCGGAATTGGGCAAGCCTCAATCCCCATGACACTCAGAACCGGAACCATATTGGTCAACGCCGCTTTTCCGACGCCGCATAAATCATGTAACAATGCCACCTTTTTTACTGGTCTCATTTTATGCATACTCCTCTTTTACCAAATGTAATTTTTGAAACAAGGAAAGCAGTGTGCTTCCTTTTGGAAGTGCTAAGATCTCTTCTTGGGAAAGACCTCCAAACTTCAGCAATGACACACCATATACAACCACAGCTACAAGCAAAGCAATGATCACCGCAATATTTTGACTCATCACAAGATTACACAGGAAGTAGATTACTAATGCCACAACTCCCATAACAACTGCTGCAACAGCAGGAATCAGGAATGTCTTCTCCACCTCCTGATGATAAGCAGCCTCGCGCTTAAGTGCACGTGCATTTAAAATACACATTGAAAGCGAGAAGATGATATTACTTGCCACAACCGCATAGATTCCCATCTTAAAAATCACAAGCATGATAAACAGACCGGCCAAATGGATACAAAGGGAAATCGCGCCATGTTTTACCGGTGTTGTCATCTTGTTTAATCCCTGCAGAATTGCATTTGTCACAGTAGACATGCAATAAAATACAACTGTGATTGCTCCAAGTCTCAGCATGTTCGCTGAAATATCGATATTTCCGTTAAATAACAACGCTAAAATCGGGTTCGCCAATACAAGGAATCCTACAAAACTCGGAATGGCAATCATCATGGAAAATCGAATAGACATTGAAATCTTACTGTGAATCTGTTTTTTATCTCCGATTGCCACCGCAGCTGTAAGACTTGGAATCAAAGATGCTCCTAGTGCGTTTGCCACTGCAAGCGGAATGTTGATCAACACATTGTAATGTCCACTGAAACGTCCCAATAAGTCCGAACGTTCTGCCAATGAATGTCCCTGTGCCGCCATGATGCTTCCAAACATCCCTATGTCAATTGTCTCACTGATATTGTAAATTGCCGTACTCAAAATAACAGGAGCAATTGTCATCAGGAGAATTTTGTAAATCTCGCTATACCCTTCTGTTTTAAGGCTGCGATCTCGTTTGAGTTGCTTTTTGATTGTCGGCGAATAAATTTTCAAGACAAACAGTAAGAACAATAATCCAAACAGCGCTCCGCACACCGTTCCAAGCGTTCCTCCTGCAGCTCCATATGCATATGCCACAGAGTCATTGCTCGCTTTTTCTGCCACTTTTTTCCCCATCTCAAGCAGATAGCTCGCCCCGATAATACTGATGACAGCATTGACAATCTGTTCTAAAATCTGTGAGATTGCAGTTGGCATCATCGTCCCCATTCCCTGGAAAAATCCACGTAAGACTCCCATTACAGCTACAATCAGAAGTCCCGGTGCCAACACACGAAGTGCATAGGCGCTCAGTTCCATGGACATAATCGTTTTCGCAATAAAATCTGAGAAAAAGAAAACGATGCAGGCAACAACACTCCCGACGATAAAAGCAAACCAAAGTGCACCTTTAAAAATACGCATAGCATTTTTCCGCTCACCTTTAGACACCCTTGCAGAGATCAGCTTTGAAACTGCTAACGGAAGACTGTAGGAAGTCAGAAGCAGTGCAATGTTGTAAATAGAAAACGCAGTGGCATAAAATCCCTGTCCTTCTGTCCCCAAAATATTTGTTACCGGAATGCGATATGCAATCCCGATGATTCTTGTAATAATTCCTGCAACAGCGAGAATCATTCCCTGCATTAAGAAACTATTGTTTTTCTTTTGTTTTTCTATCATAAATCTCCTCACTACCTTCTGCTAACGCAATATTTGCAGACGTTCTAATATTTCCGCCTGCTTTCTTTCCATCACCGCCCGCTCTTCTTCTTCCATATGATCAAAACCAAACAGATGAAGCATACTGTGCGCAATCAAGAAAGCGTATTCCCGTTCAATGGAATGTCCGTATTCTTCTGCCTGTGAAACTACTTTTTCTTTTGAAATGACAATGTCTCCAAGCATCAGCTCTCCGCTCTCCGGATTAAAATACTCAAGGGCATCTTCCAGAAAAGAAAATGATCCTGCTGTCTCATAGTCTACCATCGGGAAGGAAAGTACATCCGTCGCGCGGTCAATTCCACGAAAATTACGGTTCATCTCCTGAATCTCATCATTCATTGTCAAAAGCAGATTCACCTCTGCCTCATACGGGCATTTTGCATAATCCAAAGCCATCTCAATTACTTTTACCGCAAGTTCTTCGCAAGGAAGCGAAAGCTTCAAACTGCCCTCTTCTTCAAATAATAAAGTCATTATTTTCTCCTTTTGTCTCTCGGACGTTCTTTCTTTTGTTCAAATTCTTCGTACGCTTTTACAATCTTCTGCACCAAAGGATGTCTGACAACATCTTTGCTGGATAAATTACAGATTGTAATATCATCAATATTGCGAACTACTTTTGTCGCAATATCCAATCCGGGCACCATTCCGGATGGAAGGTCTTTTTGTGTGGAGTCTCCTGTAATTACCACTTTTGAGCCAAAACCGATTCTGGTCAGAAACATCTTCATCTGAGCAGGTGTCGTATTTTGTGCCTCGTCCAAAATAATAAATGCATTGTCTAGCGTACGCCCTCTCATGTACGCTAAAGGAGCCACTTCAATCAACCCTTTTTCGGAATTTTTGATAAAACTCTCTGCCCCCATAATTTGATACAGAGCATCATACAATGGTCTTAAGTACGGATCAATCTTACTTTGCAGATCGCCCGGAAGAAAACCAAGTTTTTCTCCCGCTTCAATAGCCGGACGTGTCAAGATGATTCTTCCCACTTCGTTGTTTTTAAACGCCGTAATTGCCATTGCCATCGCAAGGTATGTCTTTCCGGTTCCCGCAGGTCCAAGTCCGAATACGATCATTTGCTTTCGGATTGCATCCACATATTTCTTCTGCCCGAGCGTCTTCGGCTTAATTGGTTTCCCCTGCAAAGTATGACAGATAATATCCTTATCAATCTCTACGATTCCCTTTTCATTGTCCTCAAAGACCAGTGAAATCGCATAGTCTACATTCTGTTCTGTAATGGTGTTGCCTCGCTTTGACAGCTCCGCAAGCTGCTCCAGCACTCGTTTTGCCTGATTCACACGCTGGGCTTCTCCTAAAATTTTCGTATGTCCATCCCGTGCGATTAATGTCACTTGTAAAGTACGTTCTATCTTCTTTGCAAATGCATCAAACTGCCCGAATATATTCTTTTCATGTGCAACAGGTATTTCAATGAATTCTTCCAGTATACTCATTTGCCTATCCCTTTCTATTTTCATAATCTTTTTTATTGTATCACAGAAAATCACTAGAAATCAATCATTTCCGTTTCGTTGTGTTGACCAATTTTCTCCTGAATTCGGAGCGTTCCTTTGGCTTTTGCACTATTTTCTTGTAAATAAATCTTCACATCTTTCTGCAATATCTCTATTTTCTTTTCTTCCAGTTCCTTGCAGAACAACTGAAACTCCTCGCTTAAAAGTATCCTCATTTCTTCTTGTGTGTATACTTTTTCTTTTGATTCATACTGGCGGATTTCTTTAACTCCAAATGATATGGGAATGTAAAAATGCTCCCCGATTTTCAAACGCCACTCACTTGTATAGATCTCCGCTTCCTGATAATGGTTCTTCCACCCTCCCAAAATGCCGAAATAGTTTCCGATCTTGATATAAAAAGCTTTTTTCTTAGCATCCGTATACTTTTTTTCCGAGTGAGAGAAACGATGCTCATTTTCATATTCCAGAGTAGTTTCCGCCTCAATATCTGCATCTGCATTCTGGTAGTGATAATTGACAACTTCTCCTGCATCATTTTTTACTTCGACTTTTCCGGAGACTAATATGTCCCCCTTTTTTACTTCATCGCCCGGCTTGACAAGAGGAACTCCATTTCTTGTGACGATACTCGTAATCCGTCCGTCCTTCTCGGCCACAATGTCATTCGGCGGCTCTTCTTTTGCAGCCTCCATCGGGAATGTGTCTGTATTTTCTTTGACCTGAATCATCAGTCTGGTTCCGGTCACATATGCGGACACCCACACGATATCATCAAATTCTTTTCTGATATCTTTTACGATACGCTCACAATTCACTTTCTTTTTTAACATTCCATGTTCAATGTGTTTGGACTCCAGAAACTCCAAAATAACCTCATCTGTCCTTGTGAAATTTCCTTCAATATGTATATTCCATACAAATAAAGACATGACATAAATAAATATCACACAAAAGAGTATCCCGAAAAAAAATACCTTTCGTTTTCGATACTTGTGAAAAAAAAACGGCAGTCCAAGCCGATTTAAAATTGTCACCTTTGTCCTTGTCTTTTTCAGGATCGGTTTTAATTTTCTAAATCCCCGGATAGTAATAAACATCTCATAGCTGTTTTCTTTTGGCTCAAGCCCCCACAGATAGATTTGCTTACGGCTGCACAAATTTAAGAATCGCTCCGGGGAATATCCGGTTACCTGTATAAGCAGATACCCTTGTATATATCGAATGATTGTATTTAACACTCCTTATCCCCCTTAATGATATTCTATTGAAGTGATACGACCGGTAATTTTCATCTCATCATTTGTGTAATAGTCAATTTGAAGTGATTTCCCAATAATTTTAATCTGACCGATTTTTGTCTGTATGCGAATTAATAAGTCGGTGTATTCAATAATGCCTCTATAATTTTCCACACTCACTTCGTTCTGTCCGGTCATGGTGAGAATCGGGACACCCAGCACTACATCTTTCGGCATATTTGCCGCATCTGCCATGCGATTTATGAATGTTTTCTTTTCCATAAAAATGCCACACATATACTTTTATAGTAGTATATGTGTGGCTCCTGAAAAATATCTATTTTTTCATAAAATGATAATAGAGAAACCCGACTGTATCTGCAAGGAACCATCCAATTGGGATTGCCCACCAGATTCCCACAATTCCGACTGCCGGGATTGCAGAAAGGACGTATGCCAAAAGGACACGTGTCCCCAGCGAAATTATTGTCAATACAATAGAAAACTGTGGTTTCCCAATTCCTCTGTAAAGACCATACAGTAAAAATAAAAATCCGATCAGACAGTAAAAAGGAGATACAATCCGCAAATAGCGAACCCCTTCAAAAATGACCTGTGTCTCAGATGCATCAATAAATAAACGCATGAGAGGTCCCGCAAACAGGACAACCAGTGTGGAAATGACCACACAGGAACCGACAATCAATTTCAATGCAGAATTTTTCCCTTTTTCGATACGTTCCATCTTTCCTGCTCCACGGTTTTGTGCCACATAGGTGGAAAATGCATTCCCAAAGTCCTGCACCGGCATGTATGCGAAACTGTCAATTTTCACAGCAGCTGCAAAACCAG
>ERZ791785.1346-NODE-1346-length-12544-cov-3.980863_pt1 | contig 12544 bp, 10 predicted proteins | sample MGYA00509947_ERZ791785 | MGnify/ENA primary metagenome ERZ791785 (study PRJEB30046, sample SAMN00791982) | human gut metagenome | study: EMG produced TPA metagenomics assembly of the A metagenome-wide association study of gut microbiota in type 2...
GATGGTTTCTCCGTTTGGAAGATATACGCTGTTACAGCGGTCTAAAAGGGAGTTGAGTCCGACCAGTACACCGGGATTTGCAATGACCGTGGGTTCCTGAATTTCCAAAGTGTATCCATAGCGGATTGCTTCAACCAGAGGGGTATCGACATACTGAAAATTCTGTCCGGAAGCGTGTTCCTTATAGTAACTGTGCATTTCATCAAAAATCGTATCAATCAGCTTTTGATAGGTGTCTTCCGCAGAGATTTCTTCATCATAAGTTCCAGTCAGTTTTTCATAAGCACTGGATGGATCTAGTTGAATCTCCTGAAAAGATGGGTACTGTTTTTGAAGACGGCTGCGCTTTCCATCTACATCGGGAAGAATCTGACCTAAAAGGTCAAATACTTCGGTGTTAGCCGAACAGGTAATGCACCGGTATGGTAGATGCAGTGCGGAGGCAATCGCTTTGGCACCCTCTGTCTTTCCGGTTCCTGCCGGTCCTCGTAAAAGGAAATTCCGCATAGGCTGTGTGGTATTTGTGGTCAGTTTGGCATGTTCACAGATCCGCTTGATTTCCGGTGGGATGATGTACCATTCCGCTAATGGCGGAACAGACAGTTCTTCTTCCGGAGTCAGCATTCGGGATTCTGTCAGGACAAATTTGCCGACAAAATCATCTTTGGAAATGGCTGCCTGTGCTTTTTTAAAACTACTGTTTGGACGCAGAACCTGAAATTCACCATGCAGAACTTCCGTAGGGGTGTAGACACCTTTTTGGATGTTGAGCGGTTTGATGATGGAGAGGACTCCATTTGCAGGTACATCTGCCTTGACACCGGCACTTGGCAGGGTATCAGAGTAGCGTGTTCGGCGATAAATGTTATCGCAGAGAACGGCTGCGGCTTCCGCTGCCTTGTCGATAGCTGTGTATCCGTCATCTCGGTAGTTTTTCAATTCCTGATATTTCTCATTGCATTCTTCATCAGCCAGAAATACAGGCATCAGAGCAAAGAGCAGGGCTGCACCGGACTGGCTGGATTCTTTAAATACATACTTTTCCGGAGTCGTATCTACATCCGGCGGAGGTGTATAGCATCCTCCGTTAAATTTTCCATTGAGCTGGTTATAAACGATTACATGAAGATTTCCTGTTTTGCTCGGATATTCAGCAACGACATAATTGTTCGCTTGCGTACCGATCGCTCCCAGTTTTTCCGGCGGGATTGTACCGCTCGGACTTTCCAGCTCCATATAGGCAAGCACTGCCCGCAGGGTTGCTGCATGAAGCGTAGATTTTTTCTGAGGCTGGTTGCAGTAACAAGATGACAGATCCTTAAATACAGGATCGTCGGTGTAATCTTCAAATGGCTCCGGGAGCTTTCTTTTAAATCCCCAGTTTGCAACGATTGTATTTGCCATGATTTTGTTCCTCCTTCTTAGAACATCCAGGACAGTTCCAATGCCTGTTCTGTCTCATCTGCGTGTAATTCGTCTTTTGAGAAAATGTCTGTCAGTTCACTCCAGTAGTCCTTCGGTGGAAAATGATCCAGCGTTCCCCGGACTTCTGGTTCGGTACCGTTTAAAATGTAGACATCTCCCTGTTCATTGATAAATAATTTTTCATATCCTCTGGCTTGTAAGTCGCCTACGAGTTCCATCAGTGCCGGCTTACCGATCAGGGAATACCAGGACTGAGGATTGATCTGCGGTGCATCATCAGGGTTGTCTTCAGAAGGCTGAGATTTCTTCAGGGCTTCTATGGTCATCATCTGAAGATTCAGACTGCCATAGTGATTCATGATGACTTCTGCAAAATTATAGCTGTCCGTGTTCCGGGTACGAATCCGTAAAGGTTCGCCATCCAGCAGACGGGAAAGGCTTGTTTCTTTTACAAAATCCCAGGTGGCATCCGGGTAGGCTTCTTTCAACTTTCCGGTAATCTGGAATTTGATCTGACGCATGAAAAGCATTTCTAAATCCGGTCTGGTTTCAGTTGATTCCAGTCTCTTAGGTGTTCTCTTTTTGAGAGTTTCGAGTGCTTTCAAGTGTTGCATAAAAAGCGGGAGAAAAAAGCTCAGCAAAGTGATACCAATACCGATGAGTGCAATCCCGGCAATCATTCCCCGGTTTGCATTCTGCGGTATAAAAAGAGCTGCAACAAATAAGACCAGTACGATAAACTGTAAAAATTTCTTTCGGTTGGATTTTTTCATGATAGGTTCCTTTCTCTGATTGGATTTGTTTCTAAAACAGATGTCTCACAGCAGGATAAAGCCTGCCTGTGAGACATAAAAAAGGAACTGCATTATCCATAGATACATGCAATTCCTTAACATAGAGTTCTTTCTGAATTAACTGAAGGGCAACTGGTTTGCCATCTGTTCAGGAACAGTGCTGAAACCATCATATGACTGTCCAGCAGGCATACCGCCGTAGTTCGGCATTCCTTGATAACTGCCCGGTTGCTGGTAATTGTTTTGTGGCTGAACGTTTCCGTTTGGAACGGGCTGATACTGCCCATTTGCAGGAGCCATAGGAGCAGACTGCTGATAGTTGCCGTTGGGCATTCCCTGATTCTGGTAACCACCACTTGGGTTTCCCTGTGCCTGATAACTACCTGCACCCGGAGTTGCTGCACCACCGTTTTGCGGAACACCGCCATTTTGATTCGTGCCGGAACCTCCGGTATTGTTATCAGAACGAGTAGATGGTGCAAAGTGCCAGTCTTTGACGTTGATTCTAGGTCCTGCGCTTGGCTGTCCTGCATTTTTTCCCTGCTGGTAAATGAACGGATGAAGTTCCAGATCACCATAGACCATTAGACCAGTTCCTTTTTTGACACCTGCTTTTAATAATCGTTCTGCAAGGAATTTGTTGAAATAACACTGATAAAAGATGCTTTCTTCTTTTCCGTCCTGACCTCTTTGCGAGGTGCCGATGTCCAGAGTAATGTACTCAGCTCCGGAATTTCTTCCTTGCTGCATTTCAGGATCTTTCGTGGGCCTCCCTAAAATTGTTAAAATTGCTGACATAAAAATTCTCCTTTCTGCCTCTTTGGGCGTAAAAATAATAATAAATAAAAAAAGTGTCATTATAACACCGTATAAAACGGCAGTATAATGACACGATTTTTCAAACTTAAACTGCATGTGCTTCTGGATGAATGGTCCAGACTTCCATGATGGGAATGCACAAAAAATTAAATACAAGATTATATTAGCACAAGATATAGAATAGGTCAATGGTTATATGCGTATATATAGTGGTATGTGGCGCGGCGGAGAGTATTGTGTTAGGTAAGGAACTAGAGGGTAAAAGAAAAAGATAGATGCAAGGTGTTTGTACTTCTCAGTAGGTGGGAGTATAATAGGATTATAAAGGAGGTTGATAGAAAATTTGAGTTTCGGAGGTGTATAAATGGATTTTGAGAAATATATTAAGTTAGTTAATTACTATTTTGAAAATGATAACAGAGAGGAAAATTTGCAGAACAGAGTAATGATTCCTTTTTTGGAAGATTTATATGAAGATTTATGTGTAGTGGATACTTCTAAACTTACCAAAGGATGGAATAGAAGAAAGATAAGTATTGATAGAGATAAATTTGCTGGATTATATACTCCAGATTTATTAATTGCATCAAAATGGAAATTATTCAAAACGGGAGAAGCTATAGAATATAAAGCTTTAATAGAAATTAAAACTCCTACAGCAAATGACAGAGATCATGCATTATTGGAAATAACAGAATATTTAGAAAAAGTTCCATTTGTGATTTTGACGGATTGTATAACATGGGAATTTTTTATGAGGAAAGAGAAAATAACCTATTACAAAATGCTTTCTCTAGAAGAAGAGCATCAAATCAAATTAAAACATGCAGTGATTAAATATCCTAGTAATGTGTGTAAAAGAAAAGGTAAGGCTCCAATTTCATGGAATAACAGAAATTGGGAAATTATTAAAAATATTATTAAGAATTTTTACATAGATAAAGATGATACTACTATTTTGCAACAAAACATAAACTTCTCGTTGATTAAGCTGGAAGGACTGAAATGAGAATATTTGTTTGGTTAATAAAATGTAAATTATTAATGTGAGTCGTCTAATCTGTAAGAGCGTAGACGGCTCACATCTTATTTACATAGGTGAATCCTGGAGTTGGGGTGTTTGTCCACTGATTTCTTCAAAACCAAGGAAATCTCCGCTATATAAAGAGGAGTCTGTCTGGGTAAAAATTTGATTCTGCGATGGTTTTCGGAAATATAGTTTGTATCGGTGTCCCAAAAGTATTTTGAGGTTCTTATCCAATGAGAAAGAGTATTCCTTTCCCTTATCATCAGTGAAAAAAAGTTGCTGGTTTTTCCTGAATAGTGTGGATTCTCGTTTTTTACAGACTCCTTCCAGCGTGATATAACCCTGTGTATGAATCATGTGATAAAAACTGGTGGCACGGGCAAGGCTGCAGGTTCCAAGTAAAAGGCTCATGATGATGAAGATCCGGTCATGGGTTGCGATTCCGAAGACACACCCAAAGAGTACACAAAAAAAGCCGATTGCACCGATGGCAACCAGCTTTGTAAAAAATGGTTTTGGCATAAGGTTCCTTTCTTTAACATGTTTGAAATGAGATTTGTTTGTTCAGATACAAATTGGCGATGGCTTGCAGTACGGGATACTGGGTATGGTCAAGCTGGACATCATCCACAAGTGTCTGATAGGTAGTTTCAGCTTCTGTGTATAACTGATTCAGAATATCGGATTCGGTGTGGATCTCTTTTTTCTGGTCGATGCTGGTAACCAGTTCAGCGGTAGTAAGAGGAACTTTTTCTGCCAGTTTCAGGATGGTAGCTTCCATCGGGGTATATTTTTTCCTTTTTAAATATCTGCCGAAATCCTTCGTATCAATGGTTCCTTCCAAATAAAGCTGAATGCAGCTAAAGAGCCGGATGGAAAAGGTATCTTCCACAGGCAGGATGGTAAGTCCGCCAAGCAGACGGTACAGAGCATCTACACCGGTCAAACCGCAGCCTTTTACAATCAGTCCACGCAGAGAGAGCCGGTTTAAGTAGTGGTGAAAGGGAAGTCCTTCCGGGCGGTTTGTCTGAAGTCTGCGAAGGATATAGGCATCTTTCAGTTCATGGATCTGAAGAACCTGAAACGCAAGGCAGCTCCAGAGGAGCAGTTCATCTTCCGATAATCCGTATTCTTTTCCGCAGTTCATGATGAGCGGTATTTGTTTCCCATGGGGAGACTTTTGAAATTTTAAAGTTCCGACAGCAGTGTAGAGTGTCAGCATAAAGGTTCCCTCCTCTTTTTAGGTTAATAGCGCATAGAGTGTAGCATCTTGCTGAAGCAGTTTTCGAGCCTTGCTCTGCCATGCACGCACCTGATTTGCAGGTACTTGAAAATGTTCAGCCAACTCAAAGCTGTTATAGCCTTGCTGTTGAAGACAAAGGGATGTGATTCCCTTTTGGATGGTTTCGCATTGGCTGCTTCCCAGCTTCGTCAGGTATTCCTGAACAAAGGAGTTGGAAACTGCATTTTCCGGATGGATGCTCTTTGTATCGGGAAGAAGTTGTTCGTAGCAGCATTCATGATTTTCCGGAAGTGAGGCATCCAGAGAGCAGAATCGGTCACGGTCACGAGCGGAGTGTCGCCAGTAATCGAAGATTGCATGACGGACACAGGTTTTTGCGTAAGGAAGGAATGGTCTGCCTTCCTGAAACTGAGCCGCCGCCTTGCAAAGAGCCAGATAACCAATCTGGCACAATTCCTGTTGTTCTTCATCGGTTACATAAGCACAGGTTCGAGTCATGGCTCCAATCATTTTTGGTACCAGCTCCATCGTATTTTCCACAAGCTGTTTCTGTTCTATATTAAGTGTCATCATCTGTCACCGCCTTTCAACATGCCGCCCGAAGTCGGATGTGGTTGTTCTTTAAGACGGCTGCGGATTCCAAGATAAGCTGATCGCACATGTAATCGCTGAACTGACCGATGTGAGCTTGTTTATCGTTTAAGCAGAACTTGTCTGCCACCCAGCGGTAGGCTTCCGGTTTGGTTAGGATGCCCTGTCTCCAAATTTCATCGAAGATTCGGTGTGCCTGAATCCGTTTCTGACGCAGTTCTCGATTGGCAAGTGTCCCTTTTGGAATCCGGGTTCCTGTATGCACCCCGACATAGGAGTTACAGGATGGATAGTGGGAGCAGACATAAACCTGTCCGCCTTTGGAGTGTTCTCCGTATACAAAAGATGCATCTCTTAATATGGCTGTTCCGCCGCAGTATGGACAGCGGATTGTTTTATTTTTTTTCATCTGTTTTCACCTCGCTTATACGTACACGATACCTGTGAGGTACGTGAATAACGTTACGTACTGTATACTTATATTGTAAGTAAGCGGGTGATGAATTCCCATAGAACGGGAGCCGATACTGGTCCCAGTTGCGGACTAAATGGCACAAATCCCCATGACGTTTAGATATCAGGATAAAAAATAGCCCGGATAAGTGGGAATAAGCCACTGTCTGTAAAACGTGGATAATTGATCGGCGTAAAGATAAACTTTGCACAGAAGATCCGCATCAGGAATAAAATGATCAGTACCAGACAGATCCGGTAACAGTTTTTCCTTTTGTTTGTCCATGGCTTTTTCGGAAAGAATTTTAAGTACAGGACAAAAATCATAGGAATGAAAATCAGGTTTGTAAAGATCCGATCTATGAGCTGGACTGCTGTTGTTAAATAAAGCATATCAGTTCCTCCTTCTTTTTTACATATCCTGTACGTAGAAGCAGTACAAAGTGCAACTTTTCTTACCAGTCATAGTGGGAACTTTCCTGAAGGTGAAGCAGCTCTAAAACAGGGCAGCCTTCAGAAGAAAGTTCGAATTTGGCAAGATACGCTTTATAAAGCTGTAAAAATTCTGTTACGGTTATACTTTTTAAGCACTCATCCGGTTTTGGAGTCCGTGAGAAAAGAAGTTCTGCATCAGAAAGGAGCAGAATACAGGGACTGGCAGTTTCATCCGGATGAAAGAGAAAGCCAGGGCTATGACATTTCTCAATTGTCTGGCAGGTATTGCATCGGACATAGATGCAGGAGTGCCAGTTTCCTTCACATGCATTTAGAAAGTGGCGGATGTGTTTTGCATCAGATCTGCAGTGTGTTTGTTCCATATTCATCACCTACAAAAATGCAGGCAGTCCAAGGAGCGGGCTGCCTGCAGGAAACTTACTTATGGGTTACTGATTTTCTTTTTTACGTTTTTTATAAACGATAACCAGGATGCAAGCGCCTGCCAGTGCGAGGGCAGCAATTCCTGCATAGAGAAGAATCGGTGTATCATCGCCGGTTTTTACCGGAGGGGCTACTGGAGGCGTATCCTTTGGCGGTTCTTTCGGAAGTTCCGTAAGATGTACGGTCTGTCCTTCATCGTTAATGTCTTCATGGGAAGCAATCTCATGTTCTGTTTCACCGTCTACATAGTAGAGTTTTTCAAAGACAACTACATCCTGTCCGGCAAGGGCAGAAGCGTCGAATGTAAATGTAACATCTACGGAGCCGTTGGCTTTTTCGGCAGTAAATTCTGCCTGAGCAGTAACTGGTTTTTCGTCCTGCATCAGAGCTTCGCCGGTTGCTTTATTCATCAAAGTTCCGATGACTTTGTAGCTGGAACCTGGCATCAGACCGTGATAGGTTACAGTATCGACAACCGTTGCTTCTTTTTCTGCCAGAACTTCCTGATCTCCATCATCACCATCTTTGGCAGTTGTTTTGATTTCCGGGAAGTAGATGGTCTGGTTTACATCCTTGATATCTGCATGTACCGCTACTTCGTGGTCTTCATAAGTCAGTGTTTCAAATACCACGAGTGTCTTTCCGGAAAGTACGGATGCATCAAACGTAAAGGAAAGTTCTACGCTGCCGTTTGGTTCTTCCGGAGTGAAACTTGTTTTTGAAGTGACAGCTTTTCCATCGACTTCAAAAGGTTTTTCTGTCTCTGTATCCATGAGTGTACCTGTCAGCTTGTATTCTTTACCCGGAATCAGATTTTTGTATTCTACCAGATCGGTAAGTGTCAGTTCTTTTTCCGGTTTTGCATAATGTGTGCCGGAAGCAGCATCTGTTGCAGTTGTTTCAATTTCCGGGAAATAAATGGTCTGTCCTTCGTCCGTAAGGTCCGCATGGACAGCTACTTCCTTGTCTTTGTAAGTAAGGGATTCAAAGACAACCACAGTTTTTCCTTTTAGCGAGCTGGCATCAAAGGTAAAGGTAACGTCTACCGTACCAGCGGATTCTTTCGGCTTGAATGTCGCTTTTGCAGTGACAGGTTTGCCATCCAGCTCTACGGGTTCTTTTGTCTCCTTATCCATTAAAGTTCCGGTTACTTCATATTTCTGGTTTGGAACCAATCCTTTGAAGGAAACGGTATCAACCAATGTGACTTCCTCTTTGGCACAGGAAATGTTGGAGTTCGTGTCTGCATCTTTGGCGGTTGTTTTAATTTCCGGGAAGTAGATGGTCTGATCTTCATCGTTGATGTCTGTATGGACTGCAAGTAGGATCTCATCCTGATATAATTCTTCAAAGACAACCGTTGTTTTGCCTTTTAAGGAAGTTGCATCGAACGTGAAAACGACTTTGACCGAACCGGAGGATTTCTTGGCTGTAAATTCTGTTTCTGATGTGACCGGTTTTTCGTCCACAAGGATTGGTTCACCGGTTTCTTTATCCATCAAAGTTCCAGTCAGTTTGTATTTCTGCCCTTTTTTCAATCCTTCATATTCTACAACATCTTCAATCGTCACTTCTTTTGCCGCCTGGCTCATGTGAGTGCCTGTCTCTGCATCCAGAGCAGTTGTGCCGATTTCAATAGCATCATCTGTCAGTGTGCCTAATTTGACTGTAACGGAATCCTTATACACTTTGACTTCAAATTTTAAAAGATCCATGCCTTTATTGGAATCACAGCGCTGTTCTTCCAGAATATAAGTATCGTAGATCAAGGCTCCTTTGGAATCATCCGGCTTGGAAGTGCCGAACCAGATTCCATCTTCAGAAGATTCCCCACGATTGGTATTTGACGTATGTTTGTTCCACTCAGAGGAAGTGCTGGCATACCCATTGTCATCTGTTACGATCACATGACTTTCTCCGGTTGTTTTGGAAGTAATCTTAAATGGTACATTTGCCAGACGGTTGTGGCTGCCGTCAGCGATTTTGACAAATTCCAGATCACCACGGATGACCTGGTTGAAGATGGAATTGTCGCTTCCAGTAAGTTCCACGATTTTCCCATGTTCTGTGATGTCAAATTCTACAGAGGTTTTTCCGCTGTTCAGATAACCGGCAGGTGCAGTTGTTTCATCTACACGGTAATGACCGAATGGAAGTGTATCATTTGCAGTTGCAGCAATACCGGATTTATCTGTGGTAAGGGTAAGGACCACCTGATCTTTGGTATAGGATTTTCCGTCTACCAGTACAGGATTGTCATTTAAAGTAGTAATTGTAAAGACCGCACCTTCCAATGTTCCGGAACCCTGTGGTTTTGCATCTCCGGTTTCGATGTCACGTTTCTGGATTTTGACTCCGCCACGGATGACGGATTCTTCTACGGTTGAAGACTGGTATACGGAAATGGTTTCCTGATTGCCTTGTGCTTCAATCTTTTGTACAAAAACAGTTGGATTGATCTGATAACCGGCAGGGGCTTTGCTTTCCTGCACAGTTACAGTACCAAGTGGAAGGCAGACCGTTTTGCCGTCACTTGTATAATAGAAGGCATCGCCGCTTACAAAATAATCTTTCGTAAAATGCATCTTTCCGGAAGCATCTGTTTTTAATACCCAGGTACGTGCCGGTTTCTTTCCGGATTCCGCAGGATCTGTATCAGACTGTTCGGTATAGAATTTGACTGTAAATTCTGCGTTTGCAAGAGAAGCACCGCCCTGTGGGGAAGCTGCTTTGGTCTCTGCATCCAGTTTTTCAAGTACCAGATCCATTGGATTATTCTGTGGAATCTCGGTTACCTTTGCAGTAGAAGTCTGTTCTGCTTTTACGGTAACTTTGTGAGCGTTTGTATCCACAATATAGCCTTTGGAAGCAGAGAGCTCTTTTAATGTATAGTCACCTTCCTCTAACTCTCCGGATTTGGCATAACCATTTTCATCTGTCGTCAGTTTCTGGATGAGTTTGTCGCCCTGATAGATGCCATATTCTGCACCTTTTAAGCTGTAATTGGCATTTCCGTCAGATACACTGTTATTGGCAGAGGATTTCTGAAGCTCGATCCAGCCGTTTGGAACCTGATACCAGCTTCCGGCAATGGTCTGGCTGCCTCTACCCGGTACGATAAAGGCACGGAACCCTTCCGGTGGATTTGGAAGGTCGTTGATGGCATTGGTTACTTCTAATGCTTTATCAATAAAAGATTGTGGAGCACCATAAAAAGCTCCGGTATCGGATGTATAGCCGGCATAGATATAAGCGACTACCAGATGTCCGATGACATAGCTGTTATCATCGCTCCAGCCGCTGAAATATTTGTCTTTGACTACTTTATCGTAGCCGTAGCCGCCATTTAAGTAATAAAGTGCCTTTCTAAGAGGTGAATCTTTACTTAGAAGGTCATAAGAATAGGAACCGGATGCCGGAGTTTTCTTCAGCGGTTCCACACAGTAGGCGGTGTTATTTCCGTCAAAAGTCATGCGTGAAGTGAAATAATCACCGTAAGGGATGTTGGCACCTGCGTTATAGTTAATGGTGCCGTCTGCCGCATGAACCGGAATTTTGCCGGAAAACAATGCCCCGATTGCGACAAGGACTGCCAGCAGCATTGCCAGCGTCCGTTTTGTATAAGAGTGATAAGTCTTTAACATAAGCTCCTCCTTGTTGGTTTATTAAAAAGGACAGCAAAAAGCTGCCTTCAGGTTACCCGGCTTGTTTCTTCTGTTTTGCAAGGATTTCCAGAAGTTCCTGCCGGTCTGTGGTAATCAGTTCCTTCTCAAGCGTAGAGGCTTTGAATTCCACAGTGATGTTATTGTTGTTGGTTGAAATCAGTCCGTTTCCACGCTGGAAATGGGTGATGTTCATGACTTCCGTTTCCGAAAGATGCAGGATGGTCTTAACTCTTTGTGCCTCTTCGTCCTCCATGTTGAGGATAATTTTGGTCTTACAGTTGTTGATGATACCCTTGCCGTATTTTCCATCATCCAGAGCGAAGAAGTCATTTAAGTCCTGAGTGGCAAAGATGCCGGCTCCGGAGTAGGCTCGGATGATCTTGGCAATTTCCAAAACAAATTCTGCAGCAAGGCGGTTGCTGGACGCACCGATGAGCTGCCAGACCTCATCGACAAAGATGGCTTTTTCCTGAGTACGGTTTTCTTTTGCTTTATCCCAGACATAATCCAGAGCAACAAACATGCCGACAGTCAGAAGATCGCTGGAGCCGGTCAGTTCGGAAATATCCAGTACCGTGTATTTGTTGGTCAGATCCACGTTAGTCTGCTGGTTAAAGGAAGAAGCGGAGCCATGCACCAGACGGTTTAAAATGTGGGCAAGGCGTTTGGTGTCTTCGCTTTCCAACAGAACGTTGTAGACATCCTCCAAAATCGGCATTTTCTTGTAGCAGTTCGGATGTGCGGGATCAATGAGGGACTCATTTTTATGCGTGATTCCCTTTCTGGCGTAGGTCTTAATCAGAGCCTCATCCAAAAGCTGCTTTTCTTCATGGGACATATCCGGTATCAGCAGAGAAAAGAAGATGTGCAGACGCTGGATCTTGCCTGCCAGTGCGGAGGCATCCAGTGTCGGTCCATCCAAAAGCTCATTTACTGAGTTATCTACTTTTCGGATTTCCATGATATTGATACAGTTCTTGCTGGCAGGGGAGATCTGAATAAACTCTCCGCCGACATTTCTGGCAGCACGGTAGAATTCATGTCCTTTTAGGGGAGCGATGATAAATACCTGTATGCCTTTTCTACGCATACGAAGCGCCATGGTCTGCATGGTGAAGGTTTTTCCGGCCCCGGAGCAGCCTAAGATACAGATGTTACTGTTCTTATACTGTTTGGAATCGAAGATATCCGCAATGACAAGGGAATTGTTATGTTTATTGACACCAAACAGGATGCCGTTATCATCGCAGATACTGTAACTGACGAAGGGATAGCAGCTTGCAGCCCCGGAAGTCAGTACGTTCCGTTTGGACAGATGAAACAGCTTCTTATCCAGATTTGCCAGAGGCAGGGAGGATAAAAAGCCCTGTTCCTGCAAAAAGTAACAGGTACGTAAGTCCATATCCTGAGAAATCAGGAGCTTTTTCATTTCCTGAATCCGCCACTGAAGTTCCTCAAGAGTGGAAGCCGTAATGGTAATGAGAAGATTCATATAATAAAAATCCTCATTATTGGCTAAGCCCTGTTTTAAAAAGTAGCCGGAGCGGATAGCGGAATCCAGATCATCATAGTCAGTATTGGTATCCGAAGCGTCCTTTAATTTGGAACGGTTGATACGGATCTGCTGACCGAGACGCTGCTGAATCTT
>ERZ791785.1383-NODE-1383-length-12179-cov-3.136094_pt1 | contig 12179 bp, 7 predicted proteins | sample MGYA00509947_ERZ791785 | MGnify/ENA primary metagenome ERZ791785 (study PRJEB30046, sample SAMN00791982) | human gut metagenome | study: EMG produced TPA metagenomics assembly of the A metagenome-wide association study of gut microbiota in type 2...
TATCTGAAAACATATGAAGGTCATTTATATAAATCCTATCTTCAATTTCATCCATCAAAGTCCTAAACTCTTCATACTTGCCTCTATGTATAAGTATTCTCAATTTTAAAAACAATGCACAGCAAAGAACTCCTGAATACTTATCACACATAAGCATTGCCTTATCTAGCGCTATTTCTGCATTTAATATATCGCCTTGATTAAAACACACTTCAGCCTCCATTATATAATCTGCACCTTTGCCGTGATTATCGGTGATTTTATAATAATAAGGCATGGCATTTTTCATTATTCTTAGCTGTTCTTGTAGTTTGCCCTTCTCTCTATAATACATATATAAAATTGATGGCGAACCGAAAGTCCATGTGGATTTATTTGTCATAATCGTGGATGACTTATACATCAATTCATAAGCCTCCTTGTGAAGATTTGACATCTCTTCTATATTGTTGTATTTTGTGAAACTAAGTATAAGCTTCATTTCTCCAAGTAGTTGATTTTTTTCTTTATGATCTATATTTTTATCTTTAGCTATATTTTCATAAAATTGTCCACAAACTTTCCCAAATAAGTCCATCTCATTATAAGTAAACAATCTTCTTGCATATACCAATAACGCCAGATGATTTTTCTGTTTAAATTCATTTGGACAATTTTCCATACATCTTATAAATCTATCTTTGATTTCTCCCGTTATGCTATTCCCCTTATCTTCTACCAAAGTATTTAAAAAGTTTTCATAATCCCCAGCTTTATAAAAATAACCCATACTTAAAACATATTTTCTTTTTTCATAAAACCAAAGTCCACCTTTTTTATATACTTCTTTTTTATAATTATCGTCTCTTTCTTTTAATTTCTCCAACAGACACGTTCTAAAAATTGCATGAAATAAGTATACCTTGTTCTTCTTGTCATACTTCACAAATGCGTTAACCTGAGTCAATTCCTTTATCAATAAATCAATATTTTCATCCCCAGTTATAAATTTAACTTGCTCCAACGTAAACTGATCAAATACACATAATCTAAGTAAAAAATCTTTAAACTTATCTTCAAATGGATCATACACTAGTTTTTCAACAAGTTCATATATATCTTCACTTATCTCAATCGTATTGTATTCGATATAATTTAGCATAATCAAATATATCGCACTTATCCAACCTTCACTCTTTTTATAAACATCATCTATATTTAAAGTATTTAAATTTATGCCACAGAGTTTGTAATATTTTTTTATATCATCCTTTTCAAATTCCAAGCAATTTTTCGTAATATAATTCACCAATTTTTTTAATTGGAGTTCCTCAATCTTAATATTTGGTTTATTTCTCGTAATTATAATAAGATGAATTTTGTTATCCATACTTTTCACCAAATTATATATTAACTCATCTAAATTTTTATTATTTATTAAATGATAATCATCTAATATTATTGCTATTTCCTCTTTTATATAAATAGAATTTATAAGCTCAATACATTCTTCAAGTTTTATACTATCTTTTGGTAAGCCTATGTTTTCCAAGCGACTGCCAACATTTGAATCTATCTTGCTTATTATTCTACAAAAACCTTGCCAAAATGCTACATCCGAATCAGTGTAGATATTCTGCCAATAGTAATTCATATGGAATTTGTTCAGATATATTTTTATCGCTGTTGTCTTTCCATATCCCATCGGTGCCTCAACCACAGTAAGTGGATGTGAATTTATTTTATCTATTTTCTCTGTAAGCTTTTCATTCACATAAACTTCATTCGTATTATATTGCTTTATATATTCCATATCCCCTTTTCTAAACTCCCTTCTAGATTTATATTATTATCTATATATAATCTCAGTTTTGTTTATTTTTAAGTCCTATATGTTAATTATATATTATTCATTCACACGATTAGCATTCTCTTTTAAAATTTCACACAAAAAAATAGGAGCATTTGCTCCTATTTTAACATTATAAAAAATAAATCTTTATTTTAAACACGCTCTAATTTTGATATCCACAATATGGACAAGTTCCATCATCATTTATAGTGGCACTTCCACAATTTGCGCATTCAGAACTATGGCTAGCTCCATCTTCATTAGCTGATTTTCCATAACCACAGTTTTCGCAATATCCATCAGGATGGAATGTCATTTTTTTGCAGTTTGGACATTTTGTATAATCTCCGTAGTCCCCACTTTGATATTCTTCTTCGTTATTTTTATTCGTATTTTTGTTATTATTGTTGTTTTTATTTGTATTTGTACTCTTTTGATTATTCCCATTTGACTTAGTATTTTGATTACTATTTGATTTATCTGTATTATCTGTTGACTTTATTTCTATGCTGTATTTGTCACTTTCCTCTATGTCATTTAAAATATCACATACATATTTAGCTATTTTTTCTAAATCATAATCTTCTGTAGCATCTTTTAAATTTTGCATATCTGACCCGTATTCTTTATTTTCCAACATAGCGTCGTTTATATCTTTTCCGTAATTAACTAGCTTATCTTTACAATCTTTAGTTCCCCCGTTTGAATCCTTAAGTACTATATACATATCTTTTAATAAAGTTGATATTTCTGAAGCTGTTGCAGCTGTATCTTTTTGCTGCTCTTGTTGTTCTTGAGTACTATCATCCTTGCTATTTGATGAACAGCCCACTACACCAAATGATAATACTAATGATAATATAATAACAGTTAATTTCTTCACCTAAAATCCCCCTTCTTGATAAGTCTAAATAAAATATTTTATCTAGTTAATTATAGTATAGTTTAAATTTTGGATGATAACTTGATTTTGGAGACTTTTCACCCGGGTGATTTTTCTAAAAATAAAGGGTTGTTTTATATATTCAAACAACCCTTTTACTATCTAAATTATTTTGTTAAATTGCACTCTTTTTCTATCTCTTGATCCATAATATCTTTTACAGATGGATATCTAATATTTAAAATACCCTTTTGTAATTCATCTTTATGATTTGTATAAGTATTAATCAACAATCGATTGATATCTTTATACATCTTATCTCTTGTACTATTTCCGAAAAATGCACAGATTACTTCCCTGCCCTCGTTATCCTTTGCAGTTGTCGAAAGTGCAAATCCGGCCTTATCAGTAGTACCTGTTTTTGAGCCTATTACTGTAAATAAGTTATCGGCATATTTACGCTTTCTAAGGAAACCATTAGTTGAACCCAATGTTATTGATTTTCCATTATAAAAATTATCTACTGTATAAAAACTATGTCTAACTATTTTTCTTATTTCGTAATTTGCCATAGCATATTGTGTCAATTTCGCTATGTCATGTGCAGTTGAATGTATTTTTGCATTACTGTGCCAATCCATCCCCACTGGATTATCAAAATATGAATCTGTCATTCCGATTTGTTTTGCTTTTTCATTCATCATAGTAGCAAATGCTTCACTTGAACCCGCTACTTCTTCGGCTATAACTTCTGCTGCATCACCTGCTGAAACAATCAAAAGCATATATAAAAGTTGTTCCATTGTGTATGTAGAGCCAGCTCTTAATCCTACAATTGATGATTCTACATCAACTTTGTTTAAAGCTGCTTGTGTTACTTCTATTTTTCTATCTAAGTTGCAGTTTTCTATTGCAACTACTGCTGTTAATAATTTAGTTGTACTTGCAGGATAGATTTTTTTATCTGCATCTTGAGACATAATTATTTCCCCTGAATTTGCATCCATAACAACATAAGCATGCGCAGATACTCCCATACTTATTTGAGAGTCATTGATTTGAGATTTACTAACTTGAACTGATTCAACTTTATTAACAAATCCACTAGTAGATATTGTGAGTATCATTATCAAAAATAAAACTGTTATTTTTTTTATTCCCTTCATTTCACACCCCATATTTTTACATATTATTAATTTATTATAGAATTAATTTATTATATGAGTCAACAAGATATGTGTAACAAATTAGTATCAATATTTTAACTATATGTATAAAGAAATCTTTATTCTAAGGATGTTTAAAAAATATAGGTTGCTAAAAAAGAGATGTCTTTTAATACAACATCTCTTTTTTATTCTATTTAAATTTTAATTAAATACTATATAATTTTATACTCTTATTTTAAAATTCTACTTCTTATAATTTCTTCTATACTTTTTAATTTAATAAATTTACAACTTGAACATCATTATAAGGGAATATCTTCATTTCACTTCCATCTAAGTCTTCTTTATGCATATCAAGCATATTTATTTGATTATTATTGTAAGATTTATAATAATAAAGTCCTTTTTCTAGATTCATACAGGAACTATATTGAGTTATTTCATCTTTTCCGTCTTTAGTTATTACTGAACCTTTTACCATTGCTACATTATTTAAGATATGGAAGAATTCAATTATTCCGTCGTTTTCTATATCTTCCATAAGAATTTGTGCTCTTAAAAATGCCACTCTTACAAATCTAGATGGTGATGAAAAATCTCCAGGAAGTCCTATCCCACCAGTTGCAGATCCCAACGGAGTTAATTCTAAATCACTCCAATTTGCAGATGTCGGTTGAACTGGAGTTGCATTCATATATTGACGTAAGTTAGTTATATGCCAATCAAATGATGGTGCATTAGTCATTACACCAACTTTATTTTCATATACTTTAAATCCTTCTTTAGTTGTTTCGATTACGATTGCTTTTCCTGTCTTATCAGTAACCATCCAGTGAAGTGTTGGAAGTCCAACATTTTCAGCAAAAGGTCTTGCAACTAAATTGATTTTATCTAGATATGGTCTTAATTCTTCTAAAGTCGCAAAATTACCAGTAATCCAAAGAATTAAGTCATATGGTGGCATATTTTCCATACCTTCTTTAGTCTCCTCTTCCCAGTATGCATCAGGGAAGTTAAGTCCAGCACAGCCTAGCCCCTCTTCGTTTATAGCCTCAGCAAATAGTGGGTGATTGTCCATAACTGATGCCATACCAGTAATCGCATATTTTATCTTTTTATTTTCACCAGAAACTTTGTCTACGTATTCATAATTTCTAGGAACTACTACTGGTCTTTGTCCAAATGTATATTCCAAATCCATATTTCTTCCAAATAAATGTTCTTTTTTAAATGTTAATAAACTCAAAGCTGTACACATGTTAAAATCCTCCTTTTTATGTAAAATAATATTCTTATTTATGTTTTGTAAATTGCTTATTATTTATGCATAAAGAATTATCTAAAATCCCAATTTTAAATAATTGAAATTAACCCTAAAAAATGTTATGCTATCAAAAGCGAATCAAAAAGAGAGGTAATTACATGATAAAATTTGACAAAGTGTCGTATTCTTTCCCACAAAAAGACCTTTATACTGATGTTTCATTTACAATAGAAGAAGGTCAACATTGTGCATTTATCGGTGCAAGTGGTAGTGGAAAAAGTACGCTTATAGATATAATAATGGATCCTGAAAAATACGTATTCGACGGAAACGTTGAAATGGAGCCAAGCTTAAAAATTGGGTACGTAAGCCAATTTTCACAAAGAGATAAAGATAAAGAAACAACTGTTTTTGAATATATTGCAGAAAAATTTATAAAACTTGAAAACGAAATAGCAACTCTTTGTGCTGAAATGGGAACTTCTGATGATATCGAAACATTATTAGAAAAATACCAAGAGGCACTTGATGCTTTCGATGCGATTGATGGTGATAATTATGAAAACAACATCAATAAAAAATTAAACGCTGCTAACTTAACTACTCACAGAGACAGAATGATTTCTGAGCTTAGTGGTGGGGAGTTCAAACTTATACAAGTTATAAAAGAAATGCTTAATAATCCTGATTTAATGATTATGGATGAACCAGATGTTTTCTTAGACTTTGAGAATCTTAACTCACTTAAAAACTTAATTAATTCTCACAAGAAAACTATCTTAGTTATAACTCACAACAGATATTTATTAAATCATTGTTTCAATAAAATCATCCACCTTGAAAACACTGAACTTCAAGAATTTGATGGAAGATATATTGACTATAACTTCTCTCTTCTTCAAACAAAAATTGAATTACAAGAGATGGCAATTGCTGATGAAGAGGAAATAGCAAGAAATGAAGAATTAATAAAAATATTAAGAGAAAAAGCAACTTACAATGCAGATGCATCTAGAGGTAGAGCATTAAAAGCGAGAGTTAAAATACAAGAAAGATTAGAAGCAAATAGAATTAAACATCCATTTGTAGATATCAAACAACCATATATCAACTTAGAAACAAATAATGAAATCGAAGAAGAAATAGTAGCATTAAAAACAGATGACTTAGGTATATCATTTGATGAAGTGCTTTTACAAAATGTAAACTTCGAGATAAAATCTAATGATAAAGTTGCTATAATCGGAACAAACGGTGTTGGTAAAACTACTTTATTAAAACAAATTTTCAAAAATAACAACGATGCTATAAAAATAGATGAAAATATCAAATTAGCATATTTATCGCAAATGCAAAGCGAAGTTGTAAATGAATCAAACACAATTTTACAAGAATTCTATGATGTTGGATTCGAAACATATGGTGAAATAAGAAGATATCTTGGAAGATACGGATTTAGTTCTGATATACTTACACAAAAGATCGAATCATTATCTGGTGGTGAGAAAAACATCCTTCAACTTGCAAAAGTTTCAGCAAGTAAAGCAAACATGCTATTAATGGACGAACCAACAAGCCACTTAGATATATATTCACAAATGGCATTAGAAAAAGCTATTTCAAACTACAAAGGCGCAATCTTAATGATTTCACATGACTATCATTTCATAGTTAACTGTGCTGACTATGTCTTACTAATAGAAGACAAAACAATAAGAAAAATGAGCATGCGTAAATTCAGAAAAATGATCTACGCTAACCATTTTGACAAAGACTATCTTCAAATAGAAGAAAAGAAAAAGGCTCTTGAAATGGATATCGCCTCAGCACTTAGAGATACTGATTTTGAACGTGCTAGAAGTTTATCTGAAAAATTAGAGGAAATAATTAAATCGCTTTAATTTTTGATATATTATGGGAGGTTTCCTTATAAATTGTATTTATAGGAAAGCCTCTCTTTTTTTACCCTCTGATAAATACCCTATCCATTCCTCTTGATTTGCTAAAAATATATTTATATAATCAGAAAAATCAACCTTTGTTAAAGAAAGTATATTTTAAATAAATATAAATTCCATGTGTTTATTTTTTTATTATTAAATCTTTAATTTTTCAAATTTATCTTCCTAATAACAATCCCAATTATATAAAACATCACTAAAATCTTGATTCTTTAATTTCTCCTTATTAATAAAGAAATTGCAAACTCCGCCATCTCCCCACATTATATATCCATTTTCATAGTCGTCCATACTATCTATCTGTAATAATAAAGTATCATATACATCAAGACCGTCATATTCCCTAGGGTCTGATTGTGCAAAGTAAGGGTATCCTCCTATTTTATTTCCGCAACCTGAAATCTCATCGTTGATTTCTTCTAGAATATCATCAAATGATTCTTCACCTTCATTATCATCATCCAAGTCCCAAAATGCTTGAATTTGATTATTAGGAAATAGTTCGTTGTATTTTTTTACAAAAATTTCATCAAAATTAAAATCTTCTGATGTTATTCCTTCTTTATAAGTTGTAAACACCATCTTGAATTCATCTTCAAATGGCATATAATCCTCATCTTCAATATAAGGATTGTATATTTTTAATATATCCTCTTCTTTTACATTATCATCAATACTGTCATGGTAAACTACTCTAAATGTATTTTGTTTATTTTGATTATCAAAATCCAGCCCATAACAATCATCCATAAGTATGAAAAATTGTAATAATCCTTTTTGAGGATAATATTCCATTCCTCCAAGCTCTTCGCAGTTTATTTGTGCTAATAATGTAAGTTGTCTTCCATCATCATTAACAGGAATTTCTGCACCAACAGGTAAATATGGAGTTCCTCCTACTTTTGAATCTATAAGTTGTGTTTTTTGTTTTTTTAACTCTATACTTATAGCTTTCTTAGCTGTTTCTTTTTTTATGCAATTGTATACTTTTAGTATTGCTTCTTTTTTATTCATTCTCTTTCTCCACCTATTTATAATTATATAACCTATTTTTTCATATAAAGGTAAAATATATTTTATTTTACGATACACTAAAAATTTAAACAATACAATATAAATTAATTTATATTCCACAATTTAAAGCTAATTATAATTTCCTATACATTATAAAGAAATCTTTAATTCTAAAGACCCTTAAAGATGTAGATTTCTTTGAAGCACATATACAGAAATTATACTTATCCACAATTTTTAAATGAATATAATTTCCTATGTGCTATAAAAAAATGCTACAAAATAGATAACCTACTTTGTAGCACTTTTGCTTTTAATTTATTATTATTTTACTTCAATTATTTCCTAAGCTGCTTCAGCCAACTTCTCAATTTCCATATTTTTAGGAAGTACTAAGTTTAAAATAATTGAAACAACGAATACAACTGCAACACAATTTCCGCTAAATATGTCTTGTATCATTTTAGGAAATATTGCCCAGATTTCTGCTTCTGTAACAGAAGTAAATCCTATACCTATAGCTAAAGATAGTGCTATAATTATGATATTTCTTTGTGTAAAACCTGCTCTTGCAAGCATCTCTATACCACTAACTACTATCGTTCCGAACATCATAAGTGTACACCCACCTAACACGGATTCTGGAATGGAGCTGAAAAATGCACCGATTGGTGGAACAAATCCTGCAAGTATCATAAACATAGCTCCAGTCATTATTGTAAATCTATTTACTACTTTTGTCATAGCAACTAATCCAACATTTTGGCTGAATGATGTTACTGGTGGACATCCAAATATACCAGTTATAGAACTTGAAAAACCATCACAAGCAAGTGAACCTGAGATTTCTCTTTCTGTTATTTCTCTGTCTAAACCTTTTGCAACTACTGCTGATGTATCTCCGATTGTTTCAGCAGCCGAAACCATAAATATAATACATACTGATATAATTGCATTTATATTGAATTCTGGTGTAACTGGTAAAATTGTAGGGAATGCTATAATTCCATTAGATAAAATTCCTGATAAATCTACCATTCCTAAACAAAGTGATACTACATATCCTACAAATAATCCGAATAATACTGATAATTGCTTCCAAAATGATTTTGCTAAAATATTAAATAAAAGACAAGCTACTAACGTAATTGTACCAACCATAATATTTTGTAGAGAACCAAAGTTTTCAGTGTAGCCCCCTCCGAATGAACGTACACCTACAGTTAATAATGAATAGCCAATCGTTGTAACGACAACACCTGAAACAACTGGTGTTATTATTTTTCTCCAATATTTGGCCAATAATCCTAATAGTCCTTCAAAAATACCACCTACGATAACTGCACCTACAATAGCACCATAGCCATATTGAGCTCCAACATAAGATAAGATTGTAACGAATGTAAAACTAACTCCCATAACAATAGGCAACTTTGCTCCTACTTTTCCAATAGGATATAACTGAATTAAAGTTGCTATCCCAGCCATAAACATTGCATTTTGTAATAATATAGTCATTTGCTCTTGTCCTACAGATGATGCACTTCCTATCATCATAATTGGTGTTAAATTAGCTACAAACATAGCAAGAATATGTTGTAATCCAAAAGGAATTGCCTTAGATAATGGCACTCGTCCATCTAATTTATAAATATTTGCAATACTCGAAACTACTTTTTCTCTTTTTTCCATCATGTGTCCCTTTCATGTGTGTAAACTTAATATGAAATTAGTATACTATAAAACTTTTAAATTTACAATTGTAAAAATTAAAATTTGTTGTTTAATTAATAAAAAAATCATTTTTCAAGAAAAAATATGCCACTTTAACTTATATATTAAAATATATATATTAAAAAGTTCGTATTTTCCCATATATTTAAATACCTTTTTCATTATTTTCTTTACTATTTTAGATTTTTATTTTTATCAATATTTTTATATTTTATCTATATACAAATACAAAAAAGTAGGAGCTTAGCCCCTACTTTTTTGTTAACATATTAAGTTATTTTCTTCAAAATTAATCGTAAATCTCATACCATTTTGCACACTTTCAAATGAGTGTGAGATATTTAAAGTTTTTAGAATTTGTTGAACAATATAAAGTCCCAACCCATTTCCACCGGTGTTTTTATTTCTGTCAAATTCCGCCCTATAAAACGCCTCGAATATATGATCTAGATGATTTTGTTCTATTGGTTTACACTCATTTTCTATTATTAATGAATTTTTTTCAAAATATATATTTATATTTTTTCCATTATCGGTATAATTTACTGCATTAGATATAATATTCGATAATGCCTTTTTTAACATTGATTTATCAGTATTTATATTTAATGAGTTTGAATAATCTATGTCCATATTGATTTTTTTTGATTTTGCGATAATTTTATATGGCTCAATAATACTTTCTATCAATATTTTTAAATCTACTTCTTTCAATTCTTTTTCGCCGTTCAAAGAATTAAGTCTAGATGTGTCTAGTATCTCTTGAACCATACTACTTAAATTAACAACAGCTTCTTGACATTTTGGGAGATAAACATCATGATTTTTATACTTCCCGATATTCAAAATCATATTTTCAAGCATTATATGTATGCTCATAAGAGGTGTTTTTAATTCGTGAGAGGCACTTCTTAAGAAGTCTACCTTGCTTTTTTCCGATTTACTCACATTTTCAATTTCCTCTTTCAAAGAATCAATCGTATCTAATAAATTTTTATATAAACTATTTATATTTGTCGCTAAAAGCTCTATCTCATCGCCAGTGTTAATATCACAATACGCATCTTCTTTTAATACTTGCATCTCTTTTGTAACGTCACAAATTTGTTTTATTGGTTTTGTTATTTTTTTTGTATATATATATGATGCAAATAATGAAATAATAAGACTTATACCGATAGAATATGGTAATATCATAAATACTACACTTCTCGCTTCTTGGAGATATTGTAAATCCATAGCAACTTTTATTGATGCATCTACATTATCTTTTGTCTTTAACTTTTTAGTATAAAGTAATGATGAATCACTAATTTTTAGAAAATCATTTTTAACTTCTGTTGAATTTGATTTCTTATTATCTTCTATAAAATCTGTTTTATTGTCGATAACTAGCGACTGTTCATCTAAAGCATCTGGGTTTATATATATATCACAACTTTTAATTCCTTCATATACTTTATTTTTTCCATTTACACTCAACAGTATATTTATGTTATGCATATCAGCAAATTTCTTAGCTATTTCATCGCTCTTATTTGAATTATTATTTTGTAATTGCTCTGTTAATTGATAGCTTATGTTGTCTAAATCTTGCTGCTTTTTGTTAGTATAAAAACTCGGCAAAAGCATATACAACAAAGTATGAGAAATTATGATGATAATTGCCATCAGCCCAACTGTAAATAGGTATGTTTTTTGGAATAGTTTCATCTTTTTCATTACTTATCCTCAAACTTATACCCAATACCTTTTACAGTTGTAATACAATCTAAATCTAGTTTTTTTCTAAGATTTTTAATATATACATCAATAACACGATCAGCTGGGGCCTCGTCTATTTCCCAAAGACTATCTAACATTTGATTTCTTGTTAGCACCTGGTTTTTGTGCTTAATTAATAATTCCAATAACTTTATTTCCTTTGGTTTTAAATCTACTGGATTATTATCTTTCTTTGCACAAAATCCTAAAAAATCCACCTCAACATCTTTATAAATCCATTTGTTATTTTGTTGTCTTCCTTGGATACGTCTTTGCAAAGCTTCAATTCTTTTGTGAAGTACTACAACTGAAAATGGTTTTGTTATATAATCATCAGCTTTTTCATTAAAACTCATGATTTGACTGTAATCATCAGTCATTGCAGTAAGCATCATAACAGGAACATCGCTTATTTCTCTTATTTGGCTCAATACACCAAACCCATTTATTTTTGGTAGCATTATATCCAACAAAACTAAATCAAATTCATTTGATTTGAATAAGTCGATACCTTCTTGTCCATCTTCAGCAACCATAACATCATATCCAACTTCGGATA